>ERZ650309.36-NODE-36-length-66054-cov-12.602949_pt1 | contig 66054 bp, 86 predicted proteins | sample MGYA00376245_ERZ650309 | MGnify/ENA primary metagenome ERZ650309 (study PRJEB26733, sample SAMN07839294) | wastewater metagenome | biome: urban; feature: wastewater treatment plant; material: waste water | place: USA: North Carolina | collected 2016-04-26 ... | reverse complement strand
GCTTCCCGGGCATCGGCGCCCGGGAAGCCAGTAGCATCTCGGCGGTCATTTGATGCGCTCGCGGGTGACGATATTCCCTGGCCTCCAAACACCGTCGTATTTGAAGTACTCGACGATGGCAACTTCACCGTGCTCCTTGACCGCGCGCAGGCGTTGCGCCTCGTCGTACTCATCCCGCTCCGGAAATGTGTACCTGCGTCGCATGCTCATGACCGGTAGACGCTCACGGCCGGAGCTTGTTCACCAGCCAGGCGAACGACTGGAGCAGGCGCCGGTCGATCTCGTAGACGCGGTCCCACGTCCCGCGCACGCCGTCGCGCCGCTCGGCTACCTGCCAGCGTGGCTTGGTCGCGGTCGGCACCACAAGGATCCGCCGAGCTGTGCGCGAGACCAGCAGCACCGCGCGCGGCTCGATCCGCTTGGTCTCCCACCCGTCGACCGTGTCGATGAGCGCGGTCGGATACGGGTAGCCCAGCGCGTCGCCGAAATACACTGGGCGCGACTTTACCTCGAGGACGACGTCGCCCACGGCGGTCCCGCGGATCGTCAGGTCGCAGTCGTTAGTCGTGAATCGGCCCGAGTCGCGGATGTGCTCGCGGAACTCGTAGTCGGGCATCTCGACGCGCATGCCGAGATGGAGGCTCAGTTCGCCGGCGGCCCACGCCTGCCAGCGGCGGCCCTCCTCCAGCTCGCGGCGGAACAGCGCCTCGTTCTCGCGCCAGCGCTGCGCTGGAGCTACCGCATGTCGCACGGGTTGATCTCCGTGAGGCCGTGGAGGGGGTTGATGGTGTCGACCGTGACGAAGAATTGTCGGCCGTCACTCGGCAGCACGCGCTCGCCGTCTTGGTCCACGACCTCCATGTCGTCGGGCAGCCGGCACCACTCCGCGTCGTTCTTGGCCACGGAGATTGAGTGCGCCATCAAGCAGCCCTCGCTGCGCTGACCTCGACTTGGCCCTTGGCGGTGAGCTCGAAGCCGGCGCCCGCGCGGGCGACGAAGCCGTGCGCGACCAGCAACTGCAGCCGGGGCTCGTCGCGCACCCGGCGACCCTGAGCGAGCGCCAGCAACGGCGCGCGCAGCCAGGCGTCGAGCTCGGGGATGTCGACCTCGGCGAGCAGCAGCAGGCGCACGAGCGCCTCCACGGCCACGTCCGCCTGCATGCCCGCCGCGCCCATCCGCTCCACCGCCCCGCTCAGGATCTCCGCCACCATGGTCACTCCGACGCGAGCGGCAGGCTGAGATTCAGCGCGAGCTCGGCGTCCTCAGGGCTGACCCCGAAGGCCACGTCGGCGAGGATCTGCGCGGCGGTGCGCGACCAGCCGGCAGCCTTGATGAGGGCGAGCAGGAGCTCGTGGCCCTGAGTCGCCAGCGCGATCGCCTCGCTGTGGAGCTCGGGCCGCTTGAGCGTGACGCGCTGGAGATAGCGCGGCCGGCGGAGCTTCCACAGGACGATCGCATGGGCGTGCACCACCGCCAGATAGGTCTCAGCGCGGCGAACGAGGCCGATGGCCCATGCGATGGTCCGCTCGTCGACGCTGGCGTGCATGCTGGCGATGGCGGGGTCCCGCGCGATGATGGCGAGCGCGCATGTCCTGCGCTGCTCGGCGGTGAGGATGAGCGGCTGCTTCACGTCGCCATCTCCGAGCCGAGCAACTCCTTCACCAGCGCGCGCGCGACGATGTGCTTCGTCCCGTCGTTCGGCCAGGTCGGGTGGTGCTCCGCATAGAGGGCGCGGTCGACCGCGCCCGCCAGGCGGTCGGCGAGCGCGGCCCAGTCACCCTCGCGGTCGTCGGGCCCGACGTGTTGAGCCAGCGCGGCGGTAACGACATCGAGCTCGTCCTCCTCGTATTTGGCCGCTCGGTACGCGTCGACGGCGACCCCGGCGAGCCTGCGCGCGAACTCCAATGCGCCCGCCCGATCTCGCTCCTGGTCCATCTTGCACCACTCGCAGTCGCCACCTCCGCCCCCACCGCAGGTGCATCGGCCAGCTGGGTGCAGTGCTCCGTCGAGCTCGAGATCAGCCTGCGATGGTGGCGGAGACGGCTTCCACTCGCCGAGCTCGACACACGACAGTTGCGCCGGCGAGCACCGGAGCGCTCGCGCGAGCTCACCCATCCGCAGGTTGGTCTGCTCCCGGAGCGCGCGCAGGCGCGGCCCGAGGTCGTTGACCGCGGCGGCAAGGTCGAAGTCCTCGGGCCGCGGCTTCACGCCCCGCTCGCGGTGCTCCAGCCGGCCGAGCGGGCGGAAGCCGACGCTCACGAGGAAGGCCCCGAGCATGTCGGCCGGCATCGAGATCGCGGCGCCCCGGAAGGCGCAGACGAGCGTGAGCAACTCGGAGCCGTTGACCGCGTACACGACGAGCTCGGGCCGCTCGATCCCGTAGGCGTCGAACTTCTCCGGGTGCGCCGGGTCGGGGATGGTGAGGGGATTGAGATGGAGCATGTGCGGCTTGGACGCTCAGCCGCCGGACCGCTTCAACTCGACCTGCCGCTGGAGCGTGCCCTCGGCGGCGATCTTCACGGCCTCGGCTACCGCCCGCGGCCACCACCACGGCCACACGATGCGCGCCCGCGGATCGAGATCGATGCGGAGCCACGGCAGTTCGCGATGGAGCTCGGCGAAGACATCGTCTTCGGGGCCTCGCGTGGTGAGCAGATCGGCGAGCACGCGCGTCACGATGTTGGGGCCCATGTTCTTGCGGCCGAAGCGGACGCGCACCGGCCCCAGGCGCACCATGCGGTGCGGCTGGCCGGCGGCGCCGAGGTCATCGACGCGCGTTTGGCGGCTGAGCAGGTCCACGGACAAGCCCATGCGACCGCACCACGACGAGAAGCCGACCCAGCCCGCGGTGGTCGCCGCGGTGGCTGGGTCGGCATGAAGTTGGATGCCGGCGGTGCCCCGGCGCGTGGTCCATTTCAGCTTGAGCACGGCCGGTGGACGCTCCGGCTGTGCAGGGATTCATCGCTCAGCAGGGTGATGTGGTCAGCACACCGGGGCTTCGAGTGGCACGTCGATCACGACGCGCTTGCCACCAACGCGCAACGTGAGCGCGCAGTAGTACCCATCTGCGTAGTCGCAAGAGATCGTGCTGCCTGGGCACTTGATGAAGCACCGCCCGTCGCCGGAAGTACCGTCCGTGACCTCGCACTGCTCGCCAGCGGTGGGGTCGAGGAGCGCGAAGTCGTCGACGAGCCTGGCGACGACCGAGCCGCACTCCCATGGAGTGCACCACGAGACCTCGCCGTCGCACAGCGAGGCCGAGATACCGGGCCCGTCAATGTCGATGCACCCCATCTCGTCGCAGGAGGTGCACCACTGGCCCGTGCACGAGGCCGGCGAGGGCTCGCAGGTGTTGGTGTCGTCGGGCGGCTTCGGGGCCGGCGGGGGCGCCTTGTCCTGCTTGCAGCACTTGGCCGACCACGGGATGTTGGTCGACGCACAAGGACAGAGCTTCGGCAGCTTGCCCGCATGGGTCGTGGATGGCGCGAGCAGCAGGCTCGCGAGGATGAGGATGATCTTGCGCATGATGTCTCCGTAGACCGCGGCGACCATCGCCGCGGGCCTACTTGGACGAAACCTGAGGCGCCCGCATTCGACAGACCTGCGCGGCGCGGTGGACCACCGCCACGAGGGCGGCGGCGAGCGCCCGTCCGGTGCACATGCTCGCCTCCCACGAGGCCCACACGACCAACGCGGCTCTGTCCGTGTCGGTCAGGTGCGGGAGCCCCACGAAGAGGCGCGCCGGATCGCCGCCGGCCTCGAGGTCGCTGGCGACGTCGTCGAGCAGTGCGCGGAAGATCCGCTCGGGCGCGGCGCCAGCCAGCGCCAGCTCGCCCGGCGTGCTGCCCTGGATCGGGCCCGCGTGCCGGCGATCGACCAGCGCGCGGAGGGCATCGTAGGCGCCCTCCAGCGTGTGGATCTCGTCGGCCCGGCCAGCGGACCAGCCGCCCTCGAGCTGGCGCCGGCGAAGCCGATCGATCCGCAGACCCAGCGCCGCGGCTTGGTCCGCGGCGTCGAGATGCGAGACGTGCTCGACGACGTGCGGCCCGCGGCCGCTGCCCCGGTGCTGGCCCATAGGTCAGGTCTCCGAGGAGAAGTGGCCCTCGGGCAGGTCCTCGGTGGACGCCGCGATCCGCTCGACCTTGAGGTGCCAGGTGCCGCTCGTCTCGACGCCGACCACCTTAGCCGGCGCACCGACCTCGGCGAGCGCGAGCTCGGCGGTCCGGCAGGCGCGCTCCAGCGGCATCCCGCCCCACGACATGAGCCGATCCACCAGCCGGGTGGCGAACGGCACGGTTGTGAGGAAGCCTGGGAAGTCCTGCAGCCACCCCGAGACCGCCGGGGCGGTGATCGCCGCGTCGTCGTAGCCGCGACCATCCTCGAGACGCACGCGCAGGCTGACGTGACCCCACAGGTTCAGTTCGATGACGCGCCACCCTGGCATCACCTCCTGCCGCATCACGATGCCGGCCGCCATGAGGTCGAGCGAGCGCATGCGCGAGGCGAACTCGTGCATCTGGTCGCACGCATCTGAGAGCATGCTCGCACCGCCGAGGTGGTGGGCCGCCTCGGCGAGGACGCTCAGGTGACGCGAGGCGACATCGTCGTAGAGCGGCTCGGTGCGCCAGGCCAGGCTGGAGGTCGCGCCCGCGGGGATGCACATCGAGAGCACGTCGACCGACCCGCGCTCAGGCTCGGGCGGCAGCATGCGGGTGAGCTCGCGACCGACCATCGGCTCGGTCTCGGCGAGCGACGCCGCGGCGTCGCGCTGGGCCGCCCAGACCCGCCAGGCCAGCGACGGGCGCGAGACGGTCAGGTGGACCGTGCCGCTGGGGCGAAACGCGTCCTGGTCGTCGGCGATGTCCCAGCTCAGCCGGCCGCTGCCGGTCGTGTGCGAGAGCGAGAAGCCGACACCGGCGGGGCGGCGCGAGTCGTCCTCGGCGGCGGCCCACTCGAAGGCCTCGGCGAGGGCGCGGGCGTCGTATGGCTCGGGCCCGGCGAGGATGGCAGCGACGGCGGGGTGCTCGGTGTGGCAGGTCCAGGCGTGCCCGTGGGCGCGGGCGAGGGACAGGGCGCGGGTGAAGGCGAGCTTGGAGATGGTCTGGGTCGTGGTCTTCATGATGTCCTTGCAGGTGTTCTGGGTTGGCTCTCGGGCCGCTGGTGGGCGGCTACTTGGTCGCCGGTGGCGGCGGTTCGATCGGTGGAAATTCAGGCCTCGGACAGTTCGCTCGCAAGCGCGGCGACGACCGCCGGGGTGCGCGTGCTGGGGCCGTCGCAGAAGACGAGGCGCTGCATGCCGTCGATGGTGGCGTGGAAGTGGCCCGGGTCGTGGCGACCCTGCGCGTGGTTGGCCCACTCCTGCGAGGTCGCAGGGCGGATCTGGTCGCCGGTGCGGGAGTCGATGAGATGGCCAAACGGTGCCGGAGTTGTGGTGGTCACACCCCGAAAGCCCCGTGCCGGGCGGCTACGGGGCGAACGGGTGGGCCCGAAGGCCCGGCCGGTCAGAAGCCGTGGGCGGCGACCACCTTGCGGAGGTGAGCCTCGCGGTCGGCGGCGGAGACACCCAGGAGCTCGGGGCTCTCCTCGCGGGCGACCGGGGTCTCGCAGCCGTTCAGGATGAAGCAGCGGAGGTCGTGGCCGTAGGCGCTGAGCAGGAGGACCTGGAAGCCATCCGCGCTCTGGGCGACGGTGGTGATGGTGAGCGGGGCGGCGGCGGTGTTGGTGTTCGTCAGCATGAAAAGAGTATGCTCACTGTCGTTTTGTCTGTCAAACACAAAACGACACACAGACGAACAAGGCATCCTGGCCGATGCTAGCGGGGACTGGACGGCGTTCCGTTCCAAGCCCTGACCACCGCCAACAGCCACCGCTCGAAAGGCATGTCCTTGACCGCCCGCGAGCCGACTTGCGGGCGGCGGTCGGGCCACCAGCGGCCGAGTACCTTGCCGCTGCGCTTGGCCTCCAACATGCCGCCGGTCCTGACGATCTCCAGGCCAGCGCTGCGGAGGGCGTGGCGCTGGGTCGCGGCATGGGCGAGGCCGGCGGCCAGCGCCTGCTCTCGCGCCTCGTGCTTCGCCTGGTTGGCCGCGGCTTGGGCCTGCCCGGCAGCTCGGCGCTGGTCGACCGTCATGCGGTCGTGCTCCTGCTGCATCCGCTCGCCGGCCTCGCGCTGCTGGCGGGCGACCTCGAGGTCGGCGTACCCGCCCATCGTCAGAAGCCTCTCCGCGCCTTGCGGCGCTGCCTACTGGTGCGGGCCTTGGCCTGCTCGGCGCGCTGCTTGCTCCGGTCCCGCCGCGGCTTCTCCAGGCGGACAGGCTTCTGCTGGAGGCCTCCTCGGACCTCAAGGAGGCTGACCCGCGCCATGTCGGCGATCGCCTGGACCGGGCTCGGCCGCTGAACCGGGTTGCCGCGCACCGGCTGCGTTCGGGCGCCCTCGCGCAGCGTGATGTGGGCGAGCGGGCGACCATGCTCATCGCCGAGCGTCACCTTGCGGGCGCCGAGGTCGTACATCGGCTGGAAATCAACGATCTGCGGCTCACGGAGATGCTCAGGGCAAAGCTTCCCGAGCTGGGCGATGCTGCTGCGCCCCTGCGCGAAGCGATCGAGCTCGTCGAGCAACCCGGCCGTGGTCATCTCGCATCCGAGCGCGCGCTGGGCCAGCTGCATGCCGAGCACGGCGCGGCCCCACTGGACGAAGCGCTCGACGCCGACGTGCTCCATCACCGCGGATGGGTCCAGGCCAGCAGCCTGCAGATCGCCCATGACCTTCTCGGCCGCGTCGAGGTTGATGTCTGGGCGGCGCGGCGGAGGCAGAGGTATCGCCCCAAGGGCGAGCAGCGTGGCGCCGAGCAACCCGATGCGGGTGCGGCCGATCATTGGGTCACCCACACGATCGTGCTGGGGCCGACCTGTCCGATCGAACAGGTGCGCCCGCCGCAGTCGAGCTCGATGATCTCGGCCGGCTCCGGGGTCGTGGTGGCGACCGGGCGGCAGGCGCTGGAGAGCAGCGCGAGGATGAGACCGAGCAGCCCCGCCCGCCGGCGCCGGCGGGCCCGGTCGAGCGCCGAGTCGGCGCGGTGCATCGCCCAGCGGGCCCACCCGGCGATGCCGCCGAGCATGAGCAGCGTCAGGACGAACAGGCGGACGCCGGGGTGGTCGACGATGAGCAGGGTGGCGAGCATGGCGGAACCGGTGAGCAGGACGGTGATCAACATGGTGCGGCGACCTTACGTGATGTCTGTTTGTGTGTCAATGTCAAAACGACAAGTCTACCATGGACTTTTGGCGGCGAGGAAGCGCTCGGCCGCCTCGCGCAGGAAGTCGTTGGCCGTACCGTCGAATTTCTCCAGGGCCTTGGCCAGTAGCCCAGCCGTATGCGTGCTGACCAGTTTCGAGAAGCGCGCATCCAACCCCTCGTCGACGCGCGGCGGCTTGCCGCGCCAACCGCCGCGCTGGGTCGCGCGCTCGGCCAGGAAGTCCTCGGGGGTGCGGTGCTTCCAGCCTGCGAGCTTGGTGAGCTCGGCCCAATTGCGGCGATAGCTGGCGACCTCAAGACCAGCCCACGCCGCGGCTTCTTCGACGCTCCCGTGCTTGCGCAGATGCTTGCCAGCTGCGACGAGTTCGCGCAGGCGCGCGTTGCTCAGGCAGCCAGCCGCCTGCTCCTCGGCGGTGGGGCGGGATGGAAATCGGAACGCTGGCATGCCCCAGCCGACGCAGCCCGCGCGGTTGATATTCACCGGCCGGCCGGGCAGGCTCCCGAGCCCATGCACGCCTCCACCATCCTACTCGCCGCGCTGTTCCACCGGGCCCCCTACGCGCCCTGCGCCCACGCTCCGGACGAGCCAGGCCCCACCACGACCCGGGCGCAGCAGCTCGAAGTCGGCGCCGCGATCCGCCGCGAGGTCGAGCGGCTGGGCGGGTCGCCCATGTTCGCGCGCTACCTGATCCACGTCGCCGCGCGCGAGAGCAGCCTCCGGCCGGGCGTGATCCACCGGAAGGACGCCCAGTTCGCCGCCGCCGCCTACCGGCGCCTGCGCGGGCGGCATGTGGCCGCCGGCAACCCCTACGCGCGCCAGCCGGCGATCTGGCTCAGCTACGGCCTCTTCGGCATGAACTCGAATTACTGGGCGGGCGAGGTGGATCCGAGCGCAGATCCCCGCAAGCTCTGCACCCTCACCCACGCGGTCCAGACCTACGTCTCCGCGGCGCGCTCGCGGCTGCCGCGGATCCGGAAGTGCGTCGCGGTCCCCCGCTGGGCGGACCTGCACCGCGCGATCCAGGGCGGCTCGATCTGCCCAGACGGCGGCACCGAGGCGATCCCGGCCTGGCTCGCCGCGACGCCGATCCGCCCGGGCGACCTCGGCTAGGGCGCGCTCGCGGCGCTGGCGAACAGCGTGCACAAGGCCGCGGCGCCGCCCACGATCATCGCCAGCTTGAGCCAGAACAGCCGCCCCTCGGAGGCGTCCTTGTTGGCGAGGCGGATCCTGTCGAGCTCCACGGTGTCGGCTGCCCCGCGGGCGCGGACGAGCTCCGCGGTGGCCAGGTCGCGCTGCCTCTCGGCGAGCATGGTGGCGGCCCTCATCTCCTCCAAGCGCGCGGCTGCCCGGAGCCGCTCGATCTCCTGGTTGTGCACGTCGGTGATGAAGCCCATCACCGGCCCTCCAGCCACGGACCGACCGCGCTCATGACCCGCTGGCACTTCGCCAGCGACACGTAGGTGGCCAGCGGCGGCTCGTCCGGGCGGCGCTTCGCGATCGAGAAACGCTCGCGGATTCCGGTCTCCATATCGAGCCACCAACGAGCGCCGTCGATGCGCGCCCCCGCGATGCTCTCGCAGAGGCCGGCCACGTTGTCGGGCCCCAGCCCGCCGGCGTAGCCCACGAGGATGTGCGCGCGCGGGAATGGCCAGTCGGGCGGCGCCGCGCCGGTGCCCGCCGATCGGTCGAACAGGAACGGCACCATGCGGCTCGCGCCGGGCCCGAGGTGCTCGACATCGGGCCAGCCGTCAATGCTGCGCGACTGAACGATGACTGAGCGGCCGATGAGGCGTGCGAGATCGTGAGCGGGCTTGTACCTCTCTGGGCTGGAGGCCCAGAAGTCCTCGGGGACGTTGACCTGCACGCGCTCGGCAAGCTGAATCAGTGGCCCAACCTTCACGATGGCGTCGGAGTAGCCGAGGAAGGCGCGCGCGATGCGACCGCACAGGTGCACAGCCGTGCGCTGACCGGCGGCCTTGGCGACCTTGAGGATCGCTTTCGCCTTGTCAACGTTGGGGTAGCGGTCCTCGTCGTCCTGACTGCGCGAGGTCGAAAACAGGACCGCGATCTCGACGGTCGACTGCGGGCAGTCCTCGAGGAATGCGCCGAGCTCGTCGAGATCGGTGTGGCGGTCCCAGCCGGTGAAGGTGACGTATGCGAGCATTACTGCACCTCGTATTTGAAGGCGATGGCGTGCGCGAGCTCGTCGGCGTCGTCGGCCTTCGAGCCCTCGCCCTCGGCGCGCAGCCAGGCCGCGATATCGCGGAGCTGGGCGGCGGCCTCCGTGGGGCGGTCGTCCTCAGGCGTCGCTTCCATGAGGTTGACTGAGGGGCCGTCCTCTGGGTCGGCGCGCTGGTCCACCATCTGCGCGATGACGCGGCTGCGCAGCGAGAGCGTGGTCCGGCGAGCGCAGATCATCGTCCCACCGGCCCGGGTCTCGGCGGCGACCACGAAGCCCGCGTAGCTGGAGCCCTCGAGGAGCTCGAGCGCGCCAGCGAACGGGTCCGGCGCGGGCGCGTCGGCGACCAGCACCGTGGTCCGGTCGACGGCCTCGTGGGGGCCAGCATTGACGCGCAGGCGGACCGCGTAGGCGCCTGGGCGGTCGATCTTGAACGACGGCTTCGAGCTCATCGGGTCGACGAGGAAGGCCTCGCTACCGTCTGGCGGCAGGATGCTCCAGTGCCAGACGCGGACACCCGCGTTGTTGGCGTTGGTGAGCTCGATGGTGCTCCCCACCTTGGGCTCGCCGGTCACGACGATCTTGGCGGTGGCCTCGTGGATTCGGTCGTTCGGGGCCATCTACTTGCCCTCCTGCGGCGTGAGCCCCTGCGCCGCGCAGATCGCCGCCTGGGCCTTGGCCGGCTCCCACAGCTTCACCGCGTACGCCGCGGCGTGGTGAGCGGTATTCGTGGCCATGGCGGCGCGGTCGCTTTCTTCGAGGCTGCTGATCGGGTCGGCGCGGTTTCGGTCCCACGACAGAGCGAACACCTGCGCGTAGACATCTTGGTAGAGCTTCTCGAGGTCCATGACGCTGCGACGGTGAACAGCGCGCCGAGATTCACCGTCTACCGGGCGTGATCATCGGCCCTGTGACCGGCTTCGTCCCGCGCCCCTACCAGGAGCACGCCGTCCTCGGCGGCGACCCGCGCCGCGGCATCGGCATCATGCCGGCCTTCGCCCGCTACAAGCGGGTGCTCGTCGTGATGGCGACCGGATGCGGCAAGACCGAGACCTTCCTGTGGGTGATCCGCCGCTTCCTTGAGTCGACCAAGACCCCCGCGGAGAAGCGCGCGATGGTAATCGCCCACCGCGACGAGCTCGTGGGCCAGCCGATCGAGCGCGCCCCCAGGTTCGGGCTCCGCTTCGCCCGCGAGCAGGGCCCCGAGACAGCACTCGGCAAGCCCGAGCGGGCCATCGCGTCGACCATCCAGAGCATGACCGCCAACCGCGTGCGCGCGGCCGCGACGGCACTCGGCTACCGCTTCGAGAAGAAGCGAAAGAAGGACCCCGCGCAGACCGAGCTCGCGCCGGTGAAGCGCGAGAAGGGGGGCAAGTTCACGGTCTGGTCTCCCGCTGGCGCCGAGCTGGGCCGCTTCGATATTGAGGAGTTCACCAAGTATTTCAAAGAGGCCCACCCTGGCGTCCCGACCTGTCGGATGGAGGAATACGACCCCAACGAGATCGGCCTCATCGTCATCGACGAATGCCACCACGCGGCAGCGGACGACTACATGAAGCTCCTCGAATACTTCATCCACGCCTACGTGCTCGGCGTCACCGCGACGCCTGGGCGGCTCGACGGCATCGGCCTCGAGGAGGTCTTCGAGGCCGTCGCGTACTGCTACCCGATCGAGGAGGCGCGGCCGGATGGCTGGCTGGTCGACGCCACGATCACCGAGCACCCGATCGAAGGGCTCGACCTCTCGCAGCTGCGCAAGCGCGCCGGCGACCTCCCGCCGGAAGCGCTCGGCGAGTTGATGGCCGAGTACTCGATGCCGGTCGCCGCCAACATCGTGCGCCTCGCCGGCGAGCGCCCAACGATCGTCTTCTGCGCCACCGTGGCCCACGCCCACAGCCAGGCCGCCGCGCTCCGCCGCTACACCGACGAGCGGGTGGAGGTCGCGGACGGCGGCACGGACAAGGACGTCCGGCGCGACATCGTCGCCGAGTTCAGGGCCGGTCAGGTCCGGTTCTTGGTCAACGCGATGCTGTGGACCGAGGGCTTCGACGCGCCGAACGCCTCCTGCATCGCGCTGGTCCGCCCCACCTGCTCCCGCAGCCTCCTCCTCCAGTGCGTCGGCCGCGGGACCCGGCCCGAGCCTGGCGTCGTCGACCGGCCCGAGCTGCGCGATGACCCAGCCGGGCGGCGAGCGGCGATCGCCGCGTCGCGCAAGCCGGACCTCGCGGTGCTCGACTTCACCTCGCAGGTGAAGATCGTCGGGCTCGCGTCCCCCGCGGATGTCCTCGCCGGCCGGCTGACCGCCGAGCAGCGCCTGGCGCTCTCGCAGATCCCGCTCGTCGGCGACAAGACCGTCGACGATCTCACCCGCGAGGCCATCCGCATCGCCGCCGCCGCTGCTGCCGAGGCCGCCGCGCTGTCCGATGCCGTCGCCGCGGACGCCGAGGTCTTGGACCCGTGGGACCCCAGCATCGTCCTCTCGATGAAGCTCCCACGCGACGACCCCCGCGAGGAGCGCTGCAGCGCGAAGATGGCCGCCTATCTCGGCCGGTGCGGCATCCCCAAGCCAGAGGCCATCTCCGCCTCACGGGCCCGCCAGCTGCAGGTCGGCCTCGGCGTCCGCCAGCGCAAGAACCTGGCGAGCTACCCGCAGCAGCTCGCGCTCCAGAAGGCTGGGGTCCCGCCGGCCAAGACCTCGCGCATGTACTACGACACCGCCTCGAAGCTCATCGAGGCGCTGGCACGCAACAGGTGGCAGCGGCCGCGCGACTGGGAGGATGACCCGCGGCTCGGCGGCCGCATGCCGGCGGAGACCCAGCGATGAAGCCTCTCACCAAGCGCCAGCGCGAGACCCTCCTGGCGATCCGCGACTTCGCGCCCGCCCGCATGCGCGACGGTTGGGTCCCTCTCACCAGCAACGGCCATTGGTGCAACGCGAGCTCCCTCCGGGCCCACCCGCGCACGGTGGAGGTCTTGGAGCGCAAGGTCCTCATCGAGACCAAGAACGGCGCCAGCTTCGCGCGCATGACCGAAGCTGGCTCGGCCTGGCTTGCGGAGGTTCGGCCATGAGGTGGCGCGCCGCCAAGCGGGCCATCGAGCGCTGCGACCTGCTCGGCTCACGCCCAGCCCGCCGAGGCGGCCGGGTGGCCGCGACCTTCGCCCGCGTCCGGACCTGGCAGCGCCGGCGCTGGCTGGCCCTGCTGCCAGGGGCGAGACCGCCATGCCCATGAACCCCGCGCTCGACTACCTCCGCCACGCCGACGAGGCCGTGGCCTTCCGCGCCCTCGCGTGCTGCCTCCACGCCAGCGCCGCCGAGCTCGGCAAGGACGCTCCGCTGGCGCACCGCCGGCAGGGCCAAGCGTACACGCTGGAGAACCGCGCCCGGGGCATCGAGATCAGGCTGGGCCTGCCGCGCGGCTAGCTCCGCATGAAGCGCAGGCGCGTGGTATTGGGTGGGAGCTTGATGAGGTGGACCTCAAATCCTTCTCCGTCCTCGCCGTTGTACTTCGTGACCCCGTCCTTGCCGTCCTGCAGGCAGACCACGAGGCCGTCGTTGTCGGGCATCTCGTCACCGAAATAGGCAACGAGGGCCGCCGGCTGCTCGATCTCGGCTGCTTCGTTTGCGCGCCAGGCGTTGACCATGCGCTTGTGCTTCGCGCTGCCAGTGCGAACTGCTTTCACTTGGAGGTATGTCGCCATGCAGTTTTGACGGTGCTGGCGACCTCGAAAGTCACTCCTGCGGTCCGCGGTCTGGCGGCGCGCTCGGCAGCGCCTCCTGCTTCGGCTTGCGCGGCTGCTTCTGCACCGGGGGCCCGGCCCGGCCGGTGAGCTCGCCGAGCACGTCGTCCACGCGCCCGTCCGTGTCCATGTTCCATGCGCGGAAGCTGTAGAGCGCGCCCTCGAAGTGGAGCATCACGCTCTTGCCCGGCTGGCCCGCGCGGTTCTTGTCGATGAGCGCGGCGACGAGCCCACGCCATTTCTTCCCTGCCGCGCTGTCCTCATTGCGGCCGAGCGGGTGGAGCAGCACCACCGCAAACGCGTTCTCTTCGATCTCACCGCCGCCCTTGAGGTCGCCCATGTCGGGCCTGCGTCCCTCGTTGACGTGGAGGCGCGTGAGCTGGCTGAGCAGGATGATCGCCAGGCCCGTGTCCTTCGCCAGGGTCGTGAGGACTTCCATGCTGTGCGTCACGCGATCCTGCAGGGTATCGCCGGCGCGCGATTTCTTGATGCGCGTGAGGTAGTCGATCACGACGTAGCCGAACGCGCCCTTGGGCACGCCCTTCGGCCACCGGCGCCGGCGCCACCGCCAGACCGCGGCGGCGATCTGCTCGACCGTCTGCCCGGCCTGGTCGTTGATGTCGAGCGGCGCCCGGGCGATGAGATCGGCGGCTCGGCTGATCCGCTGCCAGTCCTCTTGCGGCGGCATGTCCCCGAAGCAGATCTCGTCCTCCGACATCTTCGTGATGTCCTGCGTCACCCGGAGGACGAGCTCCTCGGTCGGCATCTCCAGCGACACGAAGAAGCACGGCGGCATCGGCGTGCGCTCCGGGTCGTGCGACACCACCTGCTTCGCCACCATCGAGGTCGTGAACGCGGTCTTGCCGACGCCCGGACGCGCCGCGATGATCGTCACCTTGCCCATCTGGCAGCCGCGCAGGCGATCGTCGATGCCAGCGATGCCGGTGGGGATGCCGGTGATCGTCCGGCGGCGGTTCGCCGGGTCGATGATGCGGTTGAAGATGTTGGTCAGCGCCTCGCTCACGGTGGCCGTGCGGCGGGTCTGCTGCTGGGCCATCGTGAGCTCGAAGGCACGGTCCAGGAACACCCCGAGGGCCTCTTGGGGGTCGGGCGCGGCCTCGAGCTCGCGGAGCGCTTCGGCGGTCCCGCGCGCGGCGGCGCGGGCCTTACCGGCGGCGACGATCTTCTCGACGTGGGCGATCACGTCGGCCTCGCTGAGCGTCGGCGGCTGGGCCTTGAGCATCGCCTGCGCCGCGCCGAGCATCGGCCCGCGCAGTTTCTCGGTGAGCTCGACGAACCCGACCTTTTTCCCGGCCTCGCGCAGCTCGCGGGTCGCGGTCCAGATCGCCGCCGCCACCGGCTGCGTGAAGTGGCTGTCCTCGAGGCCAGCCGAGACCGCGGTGTGGAATGCGTCGACGAAGCGAGCGCAGAGGGGCGCGAGGAGATCTTCGCGTTCTGGGTAGCTCAGGCGTGGTGCAGTCATGGGCGGCCTGGTATTCCTCGCTCATGAGCTATCCGCAAACCACCGTCGAGCAGTCGCAGCGCTGGGCCGATGACCAGCATGTCGGCCGCGAAGCCTCCGAGATGCACCTGCGCCTCGCCAAGCTCGCCATGGACCCTGCCTTCGCCGCTCACGCTGACCTCCTGCGGGCCGCCTCCGAGAAGGTCCTGAGCGCGCACAACTGGTGCCGGTGGGCGATGCACATGCTCGGCTGTGAGCCAGCGGAGCCCCATGTGTTGCGCGACAGATTTGACGCGATCACGCCGCCCCGATCTTGTTGATCCATGCCAACACGACTTCGAACCTAAATCGTGGTCCAAGACCATCGACATCGATCGGGTCCACGAACTGTCCCCGAGCGATCATCTTCCGGACATGCCAATCGGATGTTCCTAGCATGTCGGCCACAGCCTTGTATGTTAGCAACTTGACCGAACCATGGTGTTCGTCAGGAGGTTGGTTTGTCACTGGTGTCTGGCTAGGCCCGGAATGCTGAACTTTGGTGGCCAGCGGCAACGCTTGTTGCACGCCTACAGCGGGCGGTTTTCGCTCTACCAGCGCGTTGTCAATCTGATGTTGGACTTCGCTTGTTGGCGATGCCGTACGCTCCACCTCCTGTAGAACATCGGCAATGGTCGTGCTCCAAGTGAGGTTGAATCGCGGCGGGTCTGGTAGCTGTGGCTTGGGTACTTCTGGCACCCAGGTCACCGCATGAGCACGCTTCAGCTCCCTCTGGAGGGGGGCACAAGGTTTCCCGTCGTGAGTGTCCAAACCACGAGAGATCCGGTCCTGGGAGATGATGCTCAACTTCAAACCACTCTTAGCCAGCAGCGCTGAAACGTCCTCGTAGCTCATTCCGAGCGAAGTTCTGATTGCGTCGACTTCGGCGAGAATTCTCCAATGCCGACTGAATCCTCTGTACGGCAGCATGGCCACCCTGGACGTCAATTGCTCAAACAATGCTGCACGCTGTGGGTCAGTGAGTTTCATGGGATGCTCGCGACGGACGCCAGAGGGGCAGTATTCACTCAAGGACGATCTCGAGGCCGTGCGCGAAGTTGCCGGCGGGGCCCGTGACGATGCCCGTGGGATCCTGCCGAAGCGAGGCGCCGACCTGCTCGGCGCGCTCCAGTCGGCGGGTCTCGGCGCAGAGCCAGGTGATGCGCAGGAACACCTGCGCGACATCGATGTCGCGCCAGCGCCTGTTCTTCACGCATTTCTCCGCCTGCCCGCGCAGCGCATCCTGAACTTGCTCGGCCGAGAAGCCGGCGGCCATCGCCTGCACGAACGCGCGCCGATCGGCGACGCCCGGGCGCTCGCCGAGGTCGTCGACGTCGGGGAAGCCCGCGCGCAACTGGTGCTCCAGCCGCTTCGTGACCGCCAGGTCAGCCTCGAAGGCGTCCGCGCGCGGGCGCGGGCGCAGCGGCGGCGCCGACTTCATCCGCATCCAGCCGATGTCGTTGATGCCGGCGAGGAACGCCGCCCGCGTCGTCGCGCTCATCTGCGAGCCGAGGCGCTTGGCCAGCTCTCGCGCCCACGAGGCCTGGGTGGTCGCGATGCGCCGGCCCCAGCCGCGCGCGGGGCTGGGTCCGTGGGGGAGCTCGGCCGTGGCCCACTCCCAGACCACCGCGAGGCCCACCGCGGCATCGACGGCGACGCCGGGCGCGGCCGCGAGCTCGGCGGCGATCTGCTCGGCGGCCCAGTGGAACCGCGTCGACTCCCACGCCGCCGGCGCTGAGCGGAACACCCCGACCGGCAGGTCCTCGGGCGCGGCCAGCAGCGCGGTCAGCAGCGCGGCCATGGAAACATCGGTCAGTCGCGGGCAAGTCTCAGACCAGAACCGGGCCGGAATTTTCACGCCTGCTCGGACGCGCGCATTTGCCGCATATTCTTAGTTACTCGCCTTGATACTATTCAGTCACTCGATGTCGTGGACTGATAGGCATGTCGTTGCGCATGTTTGCGTTTTCGAGGCGATGAATCTGAGCGATCCATCATGTTCGGTCGCGGATCCCGCCAGCCGGACCTGGGGCTTGCGGACCGCGGTCGCGGCGGAGTAGCGTTCCTGAGCCGGCCATCTCCGGCGCCAAAAAGGAGAGCGGCCCGGGTGTGATGCCCCGGACCGCTCAGGCCCTCACCCGATGCGCCGGGGATGACCAGTGCTCCAAGACGTACCCCGCCCGCCTCCGCTTCACAAGCCCGCGACCCTGCCACCCCGGCCCCGCCGGTCGCGATGTCGCCCTCGGCCCCACCCGATCCGGAGCCGGATCGCCGGCGGGATCCTGATCAGCAAGCCCTGGTCCTGCGCCACCGCGGCGATCCTCGCCCACCTGCGCCGGATCCACGCCTGGTGCCGCCAGAAGCGAGGATCCGCCACCGCCAGGCGGCTGCTCCGGGCCCTGATCCGCCTCATCGAGGCCAAGATCCCGGTCGACCTGCGCGGCTCGCCGGTGCAGCTGCTGGACCAGCTCGGGATCGAGGCCTCCCCCCGGGCGGCCCGTGAAGCCGTGCGGATCCTCGCACGCGCCACGGTGATCGTCCGCCTCGGCGCCGACCACACCACCAGCAGGATCCGTCTCCTCGCCGCGCACCGGGCCGCCGTCGCCCGCGCCGAGCAGAGCCGGATCACCCCCGCCATCTTCGCGCCGGACGCCGAACTGCTCGGGCGCGAACCGGTGCAATTGTGGCTCAGAACTGCGAACGGACAACGCATGGCGGGGTCCGACGCGGACAGTGATTCGCCGGCCACTAAGAGGAACGCGCCCGCGGAGGATCTCCCGGAACACCAGACGCTCTCCAGCTGGATCCGATCGCTCCCACCCGGCCGGTGGATCAGGCTCGCCGCCGACCTGCTCGCCCGGCTCGGGGACCTGGTCGCCCACGCCCCGCAGCTGACTACCGCCCACGCCCGCGCACTCCTGCTCGCTGATGGTCGCCCGGCTGGCGCTCGGGATGTCGCCGCACTGCTCCGCGGCATGTGCTGGCTCGCCGGCCACGACCACATCGAGATCCGCGGTGGGGTCCTGCTGCCCAAGGCCCGCCGCCACCCCGACCTCGAGCTCCTCGGCACCGCCGCGACACCGGACGCCCGGGCCTGCTCCCAGCGAATGCAGGTCTACCTGCAGCGGCGCGGGGTCTGGCGCCCGGACCTGCTCGGTTACCACGAGGCCCGCAAGGTCGCCGCCGCGCTGTGGCACCGCCGCGACCCCGAGAGACAACTCGGTCTGGTCGAGTTGCGCCTGCTGGTAACCGGCACGACGCGAGGTTACCAGCAGGCGTACATGAGCCCGGAGCAGGCTCGGCCATTCGGGCGCATCGGCTTCTCGGCGGAGATGCGGCAGCGCGCGAGTGAACATCCTGGCGCGGGCGCCGTCTCGGGCGAGGATGCGCTGCGACAGCCAGCCAGGGGCCCCGCTCCGAACGACCGTGTGCGCCCGCCGCCCGTTCGTTGCGGCCGCGGCGCTGGGCCCGTACCGTCGCGCGGTGGCGAGCCAGAGCGTCCGCGGCACGATCGGCACCGTGCGGGACCTGCAGGGCCAGGTCGAGTCTGCGATGCGCGAGCACGGCCTGAGCTGGGCCGCGGTGGCCCGCAAGGTCGGCTGCTCCCGGCAGTACCTGCGCAAGATCATGGCCGAGCCGGCGATCCCGGCAGACCTCCTCGAAGCCCTGACCCGGGTCCTCGGCCTGCAGCCGGCGATCCGCCTCACCACGGACCTCGCGCCGTATCTCGTCCACCCCGACCCGCCGACCGAAGATGCCCATGAAAGCCATCCCCCAGCACTCCTCTGACCGACCTGTCCACGCCCTGGCGATCGTCGCCCAGCCCGATGCCGCCACGGACGCGCTCGCCGAGATGATCCGCGCGCACGAGCTCCACGCGAGCACCGCGGCCGCTCTCCAGCGGCGCATCAACGCGCTGGAGGACCTCAAGGCGAAGCGCAGCAAGACCAACGGCGCCGCCGTCCGCCGCACCGAGGACGAGCTCGCCACCGCCGTCGTCGGCGACCAGTTCGTCCAGCACGCCGACGCGGTGAAGCGGGTCACGACGAGCTACGAGGTCGGCGCGACCCCGTCGCCGGCGGACGTCAAGATCATCATGGCGCACAGCGTCGAGGCGCGGACCAGGTTTCTCGCCTGGCAGGCCGCGCTCAAGGCGAAGAAGCAGGACGCGCGCCGCTTCAACGACCGCATCGCCGAGGTGCGGGACGTGCTCAGCAAATTGCTGCTCAAGGGCGCCGAGAGCAAGGTCGAGCCCGCGCAGCAGACCATCCCTGGTGTCGACGCCGAGCCGGTCGAGCCCGAGGGTTGGGCCAATAAGACTGTCAAACGCGTGATCATCGAGACCTTCGCGCACGAGGTCAAGCGCGCCGACCACGAGGCCAAACAGGCCGCGACCGCGGGTGACGACGTTGCGGAGAAGATCGCCCGCACCCGCGCCGCCGAGCGCCAGCGGTTCCTGGACGAGCTCGCGCTCGCCGGGTTCACCGCCGAGCCGGAGAGCCCCGACGAGATCACCGCGCTGGAGCTGGACTTCGAGCTCGCCGACGCGGTCGTGATCGATGCCGGCGACGATGACGAGGATGAGGAGGCCGACGAGAGCGAGCCGCCGCCGGCCGGGGCCTCACTGGAGCCCGAGCCAGAGGACCCGACGAAGCACCCGGCGCTCGCGGGCGCGATCTCGGAGACGAAGGCGAGGCGCGCGGCGAAGAAGACCAAGGCCGGCGGGGCACCCAAGGGCCGTGGGCGGGGCAGGAAGAAGTGATCACCCGCCGGAGCATGCTGGCGCTGACGAGCGCAGCGGCAGCGATGGCTGTCGCCGGCCTCGGTTCGCGGACCGCTTCAACCGCGGTCCGGCGTGATGCTCTGTTCGGCCACTACCCGGTGGGCCTGGAGCCGCTTGAGTCTGCCCCGCCGACGCTCACGCCCGAGATGGTGCGCAAAGCCGTTGCCATGCTGCAGGAGAACGCCGTGCCGCCCTGTGAGGACGGCTACTACCGGCTGCACACGCGCGGGATCGACTACCGCGTGTCGACCACCGGCGTCTTGGAGACTGACGCGGCCCGCAAGGTCAGGCGCTTCAACGAGCGCGCGACCAGCAGAGCACGGCGAACATCATGGCGCCGGCGAGCGCTGGACGGGATGATGCGCCTGCTGAATCACGCTGGTCGGCTCGGCGTCTATTAGGCGTGACCGAAGAAGAATTCCAAGGCCGTCTCCACTGGGCGCACACCAGCGCCTTCAACGAAGGCCAGCGCTGGCTCGTAGGCGAACTCCGCAAGCTCGCCAACGCCCGCGACCTGATCCGCGACCGTGAAACGCTCGCAGCGGCCGCCAACGAGCTCGACAAGCTCATCGTGGACGACGTGCGCCGATCCCGATACGCGGTCTATCTCGATCACTTCGAGGCCGCAGCAAAGCGTGAGTCGGCCACGCTCGCACCCAGCACGCTCGAAGAGCGTGTCTCGGCGGCAGCTGGCACGATGGATGCCACCCCAGCTGGCGCCGAGGGCCCGCGCCTGCTTAGCATCCGCGAGCACATCGCCGAGTGCGACAAGCTCCTTTCCTGGGATGAACCGGCCCCGCAGGACCAAGTCGGGTGAGCGCGGCGAACGACACCTCGGACCCGATCCTGCGCGCCACTGGGATCGGAGGCTCCGATGCCGCCGCCATCCTCGGCCTCTCCGGCTACGGCTCGCCCTTCACCGTCGCCATGGAGAAGGTGGCCGGCCTCAAGGAGGCGCGGACCGAAGAGGAGCAGGAGCGGCTCGACTGGGGGAAGGCCCTGGAGCCGCTCATCGCGGCCGCGTTCACGCGCAAGACCGGCATGCACGTGCTCCCGGGCGCCGCGTGGGTGCGCCACCCGGACGCGCACTTCCTATTCGCCAACGTCGACGGGCTGATCGCCGCGGGCGACGAGCTGGTCTACCGCCACGAGGGCACACCACCGGAAGGTGGGTCGGTTGTGAAGCTGGAGGCGCAGCCGAGCTGGCGCGCCTGGACACCCATCGTCCCCGCCGAGCTGCGCGACCTCGGGCCTGGCATCTTCGAGGGCAAGTGCGCTGGCGCTGACGACGGCTGGGGCACCACCAGCGACCCACGCGTCCCGACGAGCTACTGGGCGCAGGCCCAGCACTACATGGCGATCCTGGACCGGCGGTGGACCGGCTTCGGCGCGCTCATCAACGGCAACCGCCTCGAGGTCCGCTTCGTCCTGCGCGACGACGCATGGATCGAGCGTGTCTGGTGGCCGAAGCTCACCGCGTTCTGGGCCGACATCCAGGCGGGGCGCATCCCCGACCCGCTCGACCCAGACACGGACGGGCCTGTCCTTCGGGCCAGGTATCCGGACGGGGCCGCCGGCACGCGCAACCTGACCGACGCCGAGACCCGCATCGTCTACGCGTGGCAGGCATCGCTTGAAGAAGCCGCGCGCACGAAGCGTCAAAGCGAAGCACTCGGCCTGTCCGTGCGCGCGATGATGGCCGACCACTCGATCGGCGTGCTCACCACTGGCGAGCAGATCACCTACAAGCCCACCGCGGCCGGCAGCCGCACCCTCCGACAACCCCACAAGGCCCCAAAGCGATGAACAGCCCCCGACCAGCCCCGAACAAACTCGCCCGCCCGGACCAGCCCGAGCTCACCAACGCGGTCGCCCAGCGTGACCCCAACGCGCCCCCGTCGTTCAAGGAACAGCGCGAGCGTTTCATCGGCATGGTGAACACAGGCATCGTCCAGGCGCTCGGCAAGGGCACGGACCCGGGCCAGTTCACGCGGTCGCTGGCGACCGTGATCAACGAGAACCCGAAGCTGCTCCAGGCGAACCAGACCTCGCTGGCGGTCGCGGTGCTCCACGCCGCCCGCCTCGGGCTCGACCTCACCCCCAGCCTCCAGCTGGCCTACCTGGCGCCCTTCAACCAGCGCCAGCAGATCAACGGCAAGTGGACGAGCGTGCCGATGGTCAAGATGATGATCGGCTACAAGGGCTTCGTCCTGCTCGCCCGCCGCTCCGGGCTCTGCGAGAAGGTCGACGCCCGCGCCGTTTATGCGCGCGACTCCTTCGAGTGGGAGGAGGGCACGACGCCGATCATCCGGCACCGGCCGTTCATGGGCGCCGAACGTGGCGATGTCATCGCGGCCTACTGCCGCGCCAAGGTACGCGGCGAGATGGAGTTTCGGGTCGTCGACCTGCCCGAGTTGGAGAAGGCGCACCGCGCCAGCAACGGTGCCTTCGAGAAGGGCCAAAACTACAAGCCCGACTTCACGCGCCCGAAGGCCGACTCGCCGTGGACCACGCACTTCGCCGAGATGTGCGAGAAGACCGCGATCCGCCGGTTTTTTAAGGGTTTTGATTTGACCGACTTCCGGCACGTCGCCGCCGCCATCGAGCTCGAGGACGCGTACGACCTTGGGCGCCGCATCCCGGCCCCGGCGTCCATCACCGGCGAGCCCGTGAAGCCGCCCGAGCAGCTCAGCCAGAGCGACGAGTGGGGCGACGACGTCCTGTTCGGCAACCGCGACGAGGACGACGAGCAGCACGAGACGATCGTGGACGCGACGGCCAGCGAGCCCGAGCCGCGCTGACATGGCCTACGAGGTCAAGACCCGCGCGCTCGGCCTCGCCGAGACCGTGATCTCGGTGGACCCGGCCGCGCTGTCGGGCCTGTGCGTGGCCGAGCTCGAAGCCATCACGAACCGGGGCTCCGCTCCGCTCCCGCAAGGATGGAAGGTCGGGCCTGGCTTCCCGCAGCGCCGTAAACCGCACTCGCTCTACGACATCCGCATGACGTGGCTGGAGAGGCGCGGGCAGGAGTACGACACCGCCTGCGCCATCATCAAGACCACCCACGACGGCCCAGTCACGCTGCTCGCCGAGGCCCAGTTCGTAGGCGTCAACCCGTCCAGCACCGCGCGCATCATCACCAGCCGAGCGCGCTGGTGCATGGCCTTCGAGCTCGCCTGTGCGGACGCCGGGCGGCCCCTCACCGTTCACCACGTCCCGCCGTCGACCTGGCAGTGCGAATACCTCGGGCTCCCCGCCAACGCTGGGAGCAACGCGATGAAGCTCGCCTCCGCGCTGTCGGCCCAGCACGTCCTCTGGCGCCTGACCGGCGACCGCTCCGACATTGAGGGCGACGCCGCCGACGCCCTCTGCCTCAACATGTGGTGGCTGGAGCACTTCCTCGCCCCGCTTCCCCGAAGGTTCAAACGCGCATGACCAAAGATACCGACCCGCTCGACACCATCACCCGCCGCGACGGCCGGGTCTGCCTGCGCACTTCGGCGGGCCCCATTCTGATCGGCTGGGTGAAGCGGCTCGACACCCATGACGGTCCGGCCTGGTTCTTTTCGCGCTCGCCTGATTTTGACGACGACGATGTCCAGGTCGGCGGTCTCCAGCGACACCAAGCGGTGAAGGCTCTTGTCGCCGAGCTCGTCAAGCAGGGCCGAGGACGCCGCACATGACCCAAGAGACATCCAACTTCATCACCCGCCACGTCGCGTCGCTGCGCGAAGTCGCCGGACCGCTCAAGGCCGCCTCGCCGGGCCTCGCCGAATTGCTCGACAAGAGCGCGCGGATCATCGAGCAGATGGTGGACGGCCAAGCCGCGCTTCGCGTCGAGCACGAGCGCCAGCTGACCGAGCTGCGCGGCGTGGTCCATGCCCTCGAAGCACAGGTGACGGCGACCCACCAGCGCGTCGTCGAGCTTTCCAGCGCCATGCTGCCGCTCGACCCGGCCTGGAACAACCTCCCCTGCTCGCCGCACGACCTGAACGCGCTCATCAAGCTCATGCCGGGCGGCTGGGTGGAAATCGAGTGGGAGGAGGAGAGCAGCGCCTTCGTCATCATGAACACATGGGGCGTGACCCCGGCGGTGCTCGAGGACTACGACTGGCAGGAGTTCACCATCGCCAACCCAGGGCCTGGCCTGCACCCGAAACGGCCCGAGGAATGCTTCGAGGCGTGGCCGCACGGGCGCCGGTGCTTCGCTGAGTACTCCGACGTTGATGGCGAATTCCGCCTGCTCGCCATCAACGACCTGCTCGTCTACTCCGACCCCGAGGGCACGCCCGCGCCGGCGACGTTCTTCATGTGCACGGCCTGCGAGGCCAACCTCGGCGCGGCCGATCCAGAGCCCCACGACCACTGCCCGATCTGCCACAAGGACGGCACGCTGCTGCTCATGCGCGAGGACGGGGTGCGGGTGCCATGAGCGACTTCCGCGACCCGTTTCATCCGTTCGCCTGGTATGGCGAATTTGCGGCCGGCACGCCGTCGACCCCCGCCTCGCGCGACGGCACAGCCCCTGTTCGCGAACAGGAGATCGACCGCCTCGCCGAGGGCTGGCACAACCGTCGCCGCGCGCTCGTCGATCGACTCGAGGCCGAGGGCGTCCAGATCAACATGTGGCCGGCTGCGTTGCGCTGGCCAGAGGATGCCTGTCTCGACTGCGAGGCCTGGCTGGCGCGGGGTCCCGCATGGGCGTCAGACGACTTTCCGGCGGTGCTCCGTGCCCTCGCGGAGGGGTCATGAGCAGGCGCGGAGCCGATTCGACCGCTCTACTGCGTCTGTTCGCGCCCGACCTCGCCGAGCAGGAGGCCGCGGCACAGGCCGAGCTCGACAGGGTCGCGCACGACCGCATGCGCATCCACGAGGCCGACCTGACGCCTCCGGACATGGCCGCGCAGGCGTGCTGGGCGCTCGCGCGTTATCTGTCCCTCCGGCCAGGTCGCATCCTGGACCCGACCGCTGGCGCGGGCTGCTTCCCCATGGCCGCCGGCGAACAATGGCCGGGTGTTCATATCACAGGTTGTGAGGCCCGTCTCGAGGAGGAGGCCCACCTCGAGGCGTGGTGCGACGTGCACCACATGGGCGACTTCTTCTACTTCGCGGAGGACGGTGAGGACGACAAGCGCTTCGATCTCGTCCTCACCAACCCGCCCTTCACGCTGATCCCCGAGCTCCTCCAGGCCTGCCTCAGGCTCGTCGTGCCTGGCGGCTACGTCGCCTTCCTCTGCCGCATGACCTTCGGCGACAGCGAGGAGGCCGACCCGTTGTTTCGCCCGCCCTTCGAGCTCACCCACGCCCTCGAGTTCGCCGGCCGCTGGCGCTTCCGTACCGGCAAGAACCCCAAGACCGGGAAGCCCTACGGCGTGGACTCGGTGGGCTACCGGCTGCTGGTCTGGCGCCGCCCAGACGCGCGCCACTTCAACCGCGGTAGCGACGCGCCGATCTTCATGCGCAAGCTCGACCCCTTGCCCGCGGCTTCCCGTCGGTGGCGCAAGACCGCGTCCGGCCTGTGGGTGAAGCCCGGCACGGAGTACCTGCACGGACCAAGCAGCGCCGACCCGCTCGAAGCCCTGCCAGACGTTCCATGGCGCGCGGCCGCGTGAACAAGGCCGGCCGGCCACCGTCTACCAGGCCATGCGCAAGCTCATCGCCTTCCACCGCTCGCTCGCCATGTTCCTTTCCGACCCCGCCGGCCACGTCGCCGCGGCGTGGACCACCATCCGCGGCGCCCTCAACCCGGGCGCCCTCGCCAACGACACCCTGCTCCGCGACGCCGTGGTCGTCGTCGACAACATGGTGGAGGCCGTCACGTTCTACTGCCGCGCCGAGTCGAAGGAGCCGGCCGACGAGCCGAAGCAGACCAAGATCGAGGGCGGAGAGTGAGCCGTCCCGAGGACAAGCCGCGCGAGCCGCTCAAACTCGCTGGCACCCGCATCGACCGGCTGCCGATCGGCACCGAGCTGGTGATCCGCGTGCTCAAGACGAGCACCGGCGCCTATCGGTGCCGCGTGCACGTCGCTCGCTTCGAGGCCGGCCGTGATTTGTTGGACGGCGTGACCGCGCACCAGCTCGACGACCGCTCGATGAAGTTCGCCGACCTCGCGCTCGACCTGCAGCGCTTCGGCGGCGAGAATCTCGCGCAAGCCGCCATCACCCAGCTCGACGCCGGCGCGGGCAAGAGGATGTGATTATGGACCTGACCACCCTCATCAACGAGGCCAGCCAGCGCTACCGGCCGACCCCTGACGACCTCACCATCTCGGAGTGGAACGGAGCTGACGCGATCAACGATGTGCCGCCGGACGAGGTGGTGAGATCGCTCCACGACGAGAGCGGCCGCTGCTGGTACGTCGACGCTGGCAAGCTCAAGCGGCGCGCCCGAATCGTGCTTCTGCGCGCCGAGTCGCTCGACGTGTGCCTCTACGTCCAGCACGTCGACCCCAACACCAACAAGGCGCTCGTGACCGACGCGGAGGTCGAAGCCGCGTCGGCATACCTGCGCGACAAGGTCGTGGAGGACCTGCTCCAAAACCCGCCGCGGCTCCGGCAGACGATCGCGGGGGCACTGCACACCCGCCTGACCCGCCAACTACCAGTGGAGATCGCCAACGCGCGCGCGCGCATCGAGACCATCATCTCCGAGATCTCACAGCGCCTGTGGTCTTCCGGCTGGCTCGACGAAGCCGAGCATCGGGTCTGGGCGATGCTGCATGAGCGGGCCAGCGAGGCGCTGGCGGGCTCGATCACCCGCGACGAGTTCCGCGAGTTGCACGAGCTCGCTCCTGTCGCTGGCGGTTGGCCGATGGACCGTGGTTCGTGGGTGCCAGCGTCGCACTGGCTGCGGATGCACGAGGAGTGGCGCGCACAGCAGGCCCAGCCCGAGGTGCTGTGATGGGCCTGCGCATGCTGGTTAGCCTCACGGCTGGGCGCTTGGCCGCGAAGGCCTGGCTCGAGGCCGCGCTCGAAGAGGCGCCCGTCGCTGGCAAGCCGCGCGGGTGCGGCAAGTGCCCGCTCCGGCCCGGTGGCGAGTGGGAAGCTGGCGCCGCGAAGGCGCTGTCCGACATGAACTCCAGCGAGCGCGACCTCATGAGCGATCGCTGGGGATGCCACAATGCACCCAGGCCTTGTGCCGGGATGCGTCGTCTCGATGCCACGGTGGCGGTCAGATGAAGCGCACCCGCCTCAAATCGGAGAACCTTGAGCGCCGCGCTGAGATGCGCGCTCGCAACTTCCCCGACCGGCCCGCGGTCGCGCCATGGTGCCTCGTCGCGCTCGCGCTGGAGCGTTACCAGGCCAAGCACGGCGCGAAGATGGTCCCGCGCGGCTGGACGCCATGCTGGGCCGGTGAGCCCGACGTCGCCCATGTGGTCCATGCCCGCGGCATGGGTGGCTGCAACAGCAGCAAGGACGAGGTCGCCGATCTCTGCCGCGGCCACCACAGCGAGCAGGAGGGCCGGACCACGGCATTCGAGGCGAAGTACGGGATCGACCTGGCCGCCGCCGCCGCGGCGCGGGCCGCTGGCATCGGCCTGGAAAGCCCGGTGCCGGCGTGAAGTACAAGATCGACATCACCGCCGGACCCCAGCCAGCAAGCCGCCGCCCACGCCAGCGGGTTCAGGAGCCCGAGGACGTGCTGGGCCCGCTCGACCTCGAGCTCTTGGCGAACCGCCGGGCCGAGCTCGAGGCCCTCCGGCACGAGCGACAGGCCGCCGCCGGCGATCGCCCGGTCGAGCTCGACTGCGAGGTCGCGGGCCGGGTGGTCCCGTGCATGGCCTGCACCCTGGAGGGACCTGAGCGCTGCTACGAGCAGAACCTGGCGCCTGAGGTCCACGCCGCCTGCGTCGCCGAGGCCCGCCGCCAAGCCGCCGCCCGCGCGGGCGCGCCCTGCCACGACTGCGCTTTCCGCCCCGGCTCGCCGGAGAGCCGCGAGGAGGACCTGCTCCTCAAGCACATCCGCCAGTCGACGCCCTTCCGCTGCCACCAAGGGATGCCGCTCGACGGCCGAGGTCGGCTCCCGACGCTCGGCGACTTCGCTCCACACGACCCCACGGCCTACCCGGTCTGCGGCGGCTGGGCGGCGGCGCGGGCGTCGTGGCTGCGCCGCCGCAAGGCCAGGGACGCCCTCCGCCAGCTGGCGCGAGGCAGGGTCCCGACCGCCCGCGCCCGCTGGTACGCCGGCCTCGGGCTGCAGAGCTGGCGCCCGCGCCGGCGACGGCCGCGGCGGACCCCGACCGCACGGATCATCGACCCCGCGCGCGGGCCGTGGCTCTGCACCTCGCGCCGCCGCCTCGCCCTCCGCGCTGCCCTCCGGATCGAGCGCCAGCGCGAGGTCTGGCTGGGCAGCCGGCGGGTGGGCGAGATCAAGCTGGCCGGCGGCGCCCACCGTGTCGAGGACACCAGCGGCGCCGGCCCGGGGTGGATCTTCGGCGCGCCTGCCCTGGCGCTCGACGACTTCGCGGTCTGGCTCGCCAGGACGGGCCAACATGCGCCGCCGATGCCCCAGCCGCGCCCACCGCATCCGCCGGGCCCCAAAGGCCCACCTTCGCCTCGAGATCCACCAGAGCGCCGACGCCGGCCAGCCCGGCCGCCCGCGCCCACCACGATCGCCAGGGCCGCATGAAGCCGTCCTTCGCCAGCGAGGCCGAGCTCGCCAAGGTCGTGACCACCTGGCTCCGCGCGGACGGGTGGGCGACCTACCACGAGGTCGAGTGCTGGGGCGGCCGCGCCGACGTCGTCGCCGTCCGCCGCGGGCTGGTCTGGCTGGTCGAGACGAAGCTGCGGGCCGGGCTCGAGGTCCTGACGCAGGCGCTCGACAAGCGCCGAGCGGGCGCCCACGGCGTTCTCGTCGCAGTCCCTGCAAGCCCAGCGGCAGCGATGCTCGCCTCCGTCGCGGGCCGCCTCGGGGTGGGCGTGATCGCCGTCGCGGCATGGGAGGACTTCGACGAGGTCTCGAGGCGGATCGTCCCGGTCATGGTGCCGAGCATCCTCGCGTGGCCCGAATTCCACCGCCAAGCCAAGACCACCAAGCTCCTGGCCGGCTGCTCGCCGGAGCACGCAGCCCAGCCGGCCGGCACCACCGGCACGAAGATCTGGACGCCGTTCAAGGGCGCGGTGCGGGCGGTGCTGTACCAGCTGGCCGCGGCGCCGGGACACCGCCTGCGCGTCGCCGAGCTCGCCCTCGCTGAGGCCGTCCGGGAGTACAAGCGCGGTTTCAACGCGGCGCAGCTCCGGCGCTGGCTTTGCCAGGCGATCCAGGAGACGCCCCAGTTCAAGGGCCCACCGCGGCCGGGGTTCTTCCCCGCCTGCTCGCTGGTCGGCCGCGGGAAGGACCGCGCGGTGGTGCTCAACGTCTCCGCCCTGACCCCGGAGCACCGGCGTGACTACCAGCTGGACGAGCTCGACCAGCACCTGAACAAAATCGACCTGCCGACATGATCGAAACCACCGCCTCCGGCACCAAGGATCAGCGCATGAAAGCCCACACCACCGCCACCGTCCTTCTCCTCGCCCTCCTCTTGCACGAAGCGGCCACCGATGCGGCCAAGTTCGAGAAGCCCATCAATCCCGTCCCCTTCGCCGATCTGAGCGCCACCATCCAGCAGAGCTACAGCGACATTGCCAGCAACCTGCTGGCCGTCGTCGAGCCGTGGTGCCCGGCCACCAGCAGCGAGCCGTACTCGGACGCGGTCGACTGGATGGCCCGCCACATCAGCGACGCCGCGCTGCGGGCCGGCGTCAACGACGAGGGCATCGCCTGGCCCTTCGATGGGTTGTCCCCCGAGGCGCAAGCGTTCCGCCGCCGGCAGGCCACCTACCTGCTCGCCCGCTTCGGCTTCCGCGACGCGCCCGCGCTGGGCGCCCGCGGCAACGGCGACCCGGGCCGGCAGCCGCCGCCGCGGTGAACATCCCCGCCCGCGCGCCGTCGCACGGGCATGCTCGAACCCGCCGCTGCTGTGCCGAACCCAGAATCGTGGGGCCCCTGGCAAAACCTCCCCTGCCCCGACGATCTGCGCGAGATCGCCGATGCCTGCCCTCACGGATGGGTGGAGCTCGTCGTCGAGCAGGGCCGCACCGCGAGCACCGTCGACAACCCGGCCGAGGGCTACCGCCAGATCCAGCCGCTCCGGTTGTGGGGCGTGGACGCGGCCGTGGCCGCGCAGATGGACCAGCTGATCGCCGAGCTCGACGACAGCGGCCACCTCTCGAAGATCCCGCACGGGCTCTTCGGCCTGCTCTGCCGCCTCAACTACGACCCCGGCGAGCGCGAGGTCGGCGCGGAGCCAGGCTATAGCCTCGAGGTCGGCTGGGGTGCGGACACCGGCCCGGTTTTCAATCTGCCGCCATCCACGGCCCAGCTCGGCATCGTCTTCCCGGGTGTCGAGGTGCACGCGTGAAGCACAACGTCTCCACCATCCCTGTCGGCTCGCGCGAGGGCGAGATCGTGGTCCAGCTCGAGGTCGACGACGTCACGATCGAGCCCCGGACCTTCGCTCACCTCATCGACCGCTGCTACCGGCGCTTCGCCCTGACGACGATCTGGGCCCGCGCCGATGTGCTGGCCAGCCTGGAGGGCCGCGCTCTCGGCCTCGCCCTGATCGACCACAAGTGGGACCTCACCGTGATCGGGCACGTGCACCAAAACGTGTGGCCGCTGGTCCCCACCCAGACCATGATCGATGTCTCCAGCCTGCTCACTGGCGCCCGGCTGGGGGACCAAGAGCGCCTCGCCGAGCTCACCAACCTCACCACGTCGATCCCGCCCCCGTGGGAGCTCTTCGCGTACGTCGCGGATGCGACCTGGCTCGATGCTGGCCAGCTGCAGTTGCTCGGCCAGATCCTGCAGCCGGAGTTCGGCTCCACCCTCTACGTGCCGCCGGACCTCCACGTCGCTGCGATCCAGGCGAGCCTGCGGGTGGATCGCCCGTGGACCGTCCGGCCTATCAGCGGGCCAGGGCCTGCCGCATGGCGGTTCGGCTGACAGGCCCGAAGATCCCGTCTGCGCGGATGCCTTCGGCGACCTGAAAGGCGCGGAGCGCATTTGCGGTGAACGGCCCCCAGCCCCCGTCCACCTCGCCAGGGTCGTAGCCGAGCTCGACGAGCGCAAGCTGGATCTGGCGGGTGGTCGAGAGCGGCCGCGGGTCCTCCTTGTGGACGCCCGGCAACAACAGCGGTGTGTCCCCGCGCTTGACCCGGACCCAGTTCTCGACGAAGTCGCCCGGGCAGGCCGGCTTGCCCCGCTCGGCGTGGGAAGCCAGCGAATCGGCCGAGAGCTTCAACCGGTAGCGATCGACGAGGTAGTCGACCAACTGGTCGGCGCAGACCATGGCCTCTGCCGTGGGCTGCGCATGTGCCTGCTCGGCCAGCAGGTCGTGACGGCTCGCGTACCAGCCGCCGATGCACACGCCAACACCATGCCGGTTGTGGACGCCGCCCGTGTGCCAGGTCTGCCAGGAGTCATCCCAGATCCGGAATAGGACGAGCTTGCCGTCCTCCGAGCTGGGCCGCGCGGGGATGATGAACGTGTAGGGGATGCCAGGCCATCCCCTGCCGCCCCCTGCGACGATCCGCTTTCCCTTCGCGTTGGTCTCGAATTCGCCCTGAGCGTTCTTCTTATAGATCGGCGGGGCGATCACGTAGTTGGCGATCTTGTCGACCGCGGTGATGCCCTCGTAGAAGCCGCCGGCGCTGTGGTGAAAGACCACTTCTTCGACCTGACGACCAGGGACTTCCACGTATCTCTCGTTGCCGACGAGCTCGTAGGGGAAGCGCGGCCCCTTCGTGTGACCCTGCAGATGCACGATCCGGATGATGTCGTTCTCGTACTCCGTCAGCATGCAGACGGTCATACCTCTGCACCGCGAAAAGGCCGAGCAATGAAGCTTGCAAAGTCAACGTCTCTTTGCGAGGAGAGTGACCATGACCACCGTGACGATCTTTTCAATTGTTTTCGCGCTCTTACAGGGGCCTGCTGGCCCCGAGGACAGGTCAGGAGCCCCCGCCGAGACCCACGGCGGCACCGTGCCGCAGCCGCCGCCGGTGTTCGGCATGCCTACGCGCGAGGGCCAGAACCTCTGCCCGGCCAGTTTCTGCTCCGACTTCGCCGAGGTGTGCGAGTCGAGCGGAGCCCCGGAGTTCGCGTGTAACCTGAACGCGAAGCACTGCGCAGTCGCCCCGTGCGAGGCATGCGACGACGCGATCGGGGCCTGCAACAAGGCTGGCGGCAAGCACTGTGACGAGATCGCCTCGAAGTGCCGCTCGCAGCTGACCAATTGCTGCATCGTCACGGTCGCGCCGGAGTGCACCAGCACGGAGGCTCTCGCGTCCTACCTCGGCGAATACTGCGAGGTCCACCCGCTCGGCCGCCCGGCTACCTGTCCGAAAGGACATGCGTCCGCGGACACGTGCCTCGCCACCATCAAGGCCGCCGAGGGCGCGGACCTGACGACCTGCGATTACGTCGCCTGCCAGGCCGCCCTGCTCGCCGCTCCCTGCGATCTCCTGCCCGACGCCTGCCTGCCCTTCGATGGGTTCGTGGAGTAGCCATGCGCACGACCATCACCATCCTTCTCTTCCTCGCCGGCTGCGACGCCGACCCTGCGATCGTCGACCGCGACTTCAAGCCCGCGCCGACGCCGGCCACCTGCCTCGAGATCGAGGAAGTGCTCTACGCACCGGCATCTGGGTCCGCCTCGGGCTGGCAGTGGCTCAACATCGCCAACCGCTGCGGCTCGGCCATCAAGCTGGCCAACGCCGAGGTCCGATGGACCAAGCCGGGCCAGGGGTGGTCTGCCAAGATGCCCCTCTCCGTGGTCGGGACGTTGCCAGCGTGGGGTTGCTTGACGATCGGTGGGCCCAAGTCGGGCCCAGCGAATGCGTCGCCCGAGTACGACCTGGTCAAGGCGTTCTCGCCGACGATCACAGACCCGGCGCTGCTCGGGACGGCCGCCGGCGTCGGCCTCTTCGTGGCGAGCTCCAAGGTGCCATTCGCGGCGGTCATCTTCGGGGACGAGAACCTCGAGAAGATCGTCGGCATCGGCGGTTTGATCGCCCACGACACGGACATCGACGGCGCCGCGCCGGGCCACAGCATGCGCCTCTACGCGGGCGACTGGATCGAGGACCAGTCGCCCGAGCCGCAGCACTGCGGACTCTACTAGCGAAGGTCGAGCACCGCGTCGCGGTAGTGGCGGCCGTAGACCTTGGCCGTCACGGCGCCCGAGTGCGTGGCGAACTTCATGGTGAATTGGCCCAGCGTGTTCACCTGGATGTCGGCGTTGTGGCTGACGAAGCGTTGCGCCGCCGAGTTGTTGGCCAGCACGTAGGCATGACCGCCGACCTGCGCGAGGGCCGACGAGGCCGAGTCGATGGCGCCGATCTCGTGCCAGCCGGCCGCGCCGATGGTGGCGATGAACTGCGCCGAGATGTTGCGCGCCGTGATGGGCCAGCGGACCACGGTGCCGGCCGGCTCACTCCACAACGACATCGCCGTGTCGACCGCGATCGGCAGCGACGCGAAGTAGTCGGTCCCCGGCTTGTTGATGGTGGCGATCTCGCGGCCGTTCATGGCCTGCTGGTTGAAGGTGCCGAAGCCCTGGTCGTAGCTGACCGCGCCGATGTACACCCACTTCGACCGCGCAGAGCTCGACCCACCCGCCGCGAAGAAGCTGTGGTTGAGCGTCGCCGTCCCGCCTGTCGACGGGGCGCCCGCGGGACTCGTGAGCGTCGGCGTGTTCTCCGAGCTGACCACAATGCAGCCGTCCTGCCGCGCCGACGACGTGAAGCCAGAGCTCGCGCCGTAGACCATGTTGGGGTCGGGCGTCCAGAACTCCCGCGGGGCCAGCGACGTGTCGTAGCCGGCCGGGTACGGCGCCGGCACGGCGTAGAAGTAGAGCGCGCAGCTCGCCAGCGGAAGCACGCCGCCATCGTGGGTCAAGCTCCCGAGCTTCGCCTCCACCGCGGCGCCGACGCGAAAGTCGTGGAAGGAGCCCGGGAAGCGGCCCGTCACCTCGGCAGCCACGGAGGCCGTGGTGCTGCCGCCGGCCGCGGTGAGGCCTCCCCCGCGGACCTTCGAGGAGTTGCGCACCAGCGCCGGGTCGCCGTAGCCGTAGGCGGTCTGCGGATCGAGCAGCGGGCGACAGTAGACGACGTCGGTGGCGACCAAGGTCAGGGCGTTGCCGACGACGCGGACATACGCGAGCGGCATCCAACCGGCCGTGCCCGCGGGGATCGATGGCGTCGCCGAGGGCGTGCCCTTGCGGGCCTGGAACTCGGGATACGAGATGACCTCCTTCACCATGTTGACCACGGTGAAGGTGCCCGTGACGCTGTTGAACTGGTCGCGCGGCTGGGTGCTGGCGACGAACGTCCCTGGCCGCATCTCGATCACGTCGTAGCGGTCGGAGGCGTCGCTCGCTTCCAGCGTCACCTCGCGGAGCGTCGACGACTCGATCCACTGCACCGTCGAATCCGGGTACACGGACACGCCGTCCTTGAACAGCGCCGTGCCGGGCGTGATCGTGCACTTCATCGTGCCGGCCACGGGCGTCACCAGGAACCCACCGCCGAACACGCCCGCCATCCGCTGAGTCCCCGAGGCCAGCGCGGTCGCCACCTCGGTAAGGCCGCGCGCCACGAGCTGCGCCTGGCGATTGAGGTCCGTGGAAAGGGCCCGCTCGCGCGAGTTCCATTGCATCGTCGGGAAGGTCTGGCTCATGGCGTGTTCAGGCTCGCATCGGGGAGGAGGGCAAATTCGACGCCACCGGCCTTGCGGTTGCGCATCTCATTGTAGATCGTCTTGTAGATAGTCTCGGAAGCCTGGAGAGCCTCGCCGTCGTAGAAGCCATCATCGTAGGCGGGACCGATGAAGAGGCCCTTGTCCGTGATGAAGAACGTCGGGCCCTCGTCGTAGAACATCCCGAAGTCGCCGAGGCCGACCCACGGGATCTGCACGTAGAAGAAGCCGTAGGTCTCCCAGGTCGAGAGCAGCAGCTTCCATTTGTTCGTCGGGTACACGTCGCCGTTGCCGTAGTAGTCGAGCGCGTCCACGTCGAGGAAGAACCCGTTGACCTCGTTGCCGAGGTCGACCACACGGCCGACCTTGCGCAGGGGGGCGAGGATGCGGTTGACCACGCGCTCCAGCGCCACCGGCGCGACCACATCGGGCACCTTGGAGATGCGGGCCCGGAATGCCTCCTGCGGTTCGTCGCTGCCCGGGTAGATGCCGCGGGCGTCTCCGATGAGCCCGAGGTCGTCGTCGCGGCCGAGCGTCAGGTGTTTTGAGCTGGTGATGATGAAGCCGAGGTCTTTGAAGTCTCGGACGGCCCACTCGATGCCCTCCTCCTCGTGGAGCGGCTCCCAGCAAAGCGGGTAGCTGTAGCCCCCGAGCGGTTGCGTGGTGAGCGACGTGAACGCGACGACGCGTAGCCGGACCCAGAACGCGTCGATGCCGTTGACCGTGGTGGCGACCTGCTTGTCGAGGTCGCCGATGGTGATCATCGACACGCCGGTCCTCGTGAGCCCGACCGTGCCATCTCGGACCGCATCCGGCTGATACCAGGTGACGCCGTCCCACACCTCCCAGGCCAGCGTGTACTCGCCGACCGCCCCCACATCGACGCGGAGCCCCATCGAGCTCACCTGCGAGAGCGAACCGAAGTAGACCGCGTCGTCGACCGCCGGCGCCGCGGGCAGCAGCGGCAGGTCGTTGGTGGCCTGGTTGTTCGTCGCCGTCGTGTAGTCGGTGAAGACACCGCCGTCGTCTTGCTGCACCCGCAGCCACTGCTCGCGCACGGCCTGGTCGTCGAGCACCGCGTAGCTCGGCCGGACGTTGCTGCCCTCAGGCTCCTCCACGCCCGGCCAGCGGTGGAACTGGATGCGGTAGCGCTTGCCGATCGTCGCCGGCGTCGCCGAGAACAAGATCTCCACGTAGAGACCCTCGTCGCCACCCTCGAATACGCTGGGGCGGCCCGAGTCCTTGATCGTGGTCTGACCGCCCATGAGGATGAGCGACGCCCCCGAGTTGGAGCGGCCGCGACTCTCGTCCTTGAGGGCGAGATGCTCCGGCATGAACCACCCCACCGGCTTGCCCTTGGGGACGTTCAAGTCGTCGTTGACCAAAAAGTCGAGGTTGCCGACCTCGCCGGGCACCTGGCAGGCGAACACGACCTCGCGGACGGCGCTCTCGTCTCTGCGCGCGTACTCGATCGGCTCGACGTTCCAGTAGCGCCTCCCGCTCGGTCCCTCCACCACCATGCGGCGGGGCGCGATCGAGATGGCCATGTCGAGGCTGCCGGTCCGCTCCAGAGTCAGCGACAGCGTCGCCGCCGCGGCGAAGCTGGCGGGGGGGTGCGTCTGGAGGCTGTGCGGCAGCAGGTAGCTGGCCTGTGCGCGCCGGCGCCGACGCTCCGAGACCGAGGCGAGCGCCGATGCACAGGCCAGGTACACCGGCTTGGTGTAGGGGGTGTCAATCGCGTCACGCTCGTTCGCGGGGACGAGACGCAGACAGGCTGCATAGACCTCATCGCGCGTCATCGACGGGCCCCCCTGCTCAGCATCTCGAGTTGCATCTTCACGTCGTCCTCGCGGGTGGCCACGTTGATCACCACGTCGACCTCATCTTCTTTATCGATCGGCCTGGTGATGCGGCGCTGCATGAGCTTGAGCCTCCCGGCCGCGCGCTGCTCCGGCGTGAGCGCCTCTCGCTCGATGCGGACCTCCGGATCTGGCCAGATCTGCTGCACCTCGTAGTTCACGTCGATGCGGGTCGTGCAGACCGTGCAGTAGAGCGGAGTGTTTAGGACGCGCTGCCGTTCGCCCGACGAGGCAAATTCGGGGTCGGTCTCAAACTCCTGCTCGCACGCGCATCCCGGGCAGTAGAAGATGCCCTCGGATGGGTCAGGCGGCTCGACGTAGGCGTACGTCACAGGAACACGATCTGGTCGGACTGGACCCGGATGGTATAGCCGGCCGCCGGGGTCACGTCCGCTGGCGGGGAGATGAGCGCGCCCGCCGGAACACCGGCGATCCCGTCGACCTGCAGCTTGGCGATGCCGGTGAGCATCGACCGCTCCAGCGGCTTGTCGGGGCCGAGCTGGGCCGCCGCGCTGACGATCTTGGCCGAGAGCTCGGCGTCCACGGAGGCCTTCGCGTAGCCCTTTTTGTAGACGATGCCCTGCCAGACGACCGCGACGTACTGGATCGCACCACCCACCAGCAGGACAGGGACACCAGCCGCCCGCCACTCCTGCAATTGGTCGCGCACCCGGGCCGTGAGCGCGGCGCCAGCTTGGCCGTTCACATCGGCGATGGTCAGGTTCACCCGGTAAAACGGGATCTGGACATCGGCCCGCTCGATGACCAGCTCCGTGGCGGTCGCCTGCGCGACGCCGGAGTCCTGCTTGGCGCCGAACTCGATGGCCGAGATGGTCCCGCGCGGAGCGTTTAGGAACCAGTCGCGCGTACGGGCGATGAGCTCGGGGATCGTCTCCTGGTTGCGGCCGCCGCTCGCCGGGGTCGGGTTCGTCACGGACAGCGTCGAGTCTGCGAGGTTGCCCCCGGGCTTGGTGATGGTGCCCGCGCCGACGTTGCCGAGCGGCCCCGTGTTCTCGGCCTCTGCGATCACGGTCCTCGCCGAGGACTGGCTCGCGGACCACGACAGCGGCGTGATGAGCCGATAGACGTTGCCCTGGAGGTCGGAGGCGGTCGTGCCCGCGTCGAGCGTGAGCGCGTAGGTGTTCTGCCGCGACCACTCCAGCTCGACGATCGCGGAGGCGTCGGAGAACCGGCGGATCTTGCCGCCGCTCAGGTCGGAGCAGAGCCGCTCGACCTGGTCGTCCGTGGTGCTCGCGACCGTCGCCAGCGCGCGCGCCAGGTCCTGCACCGAGCTCTCGAGGCTGAGCTCCTCGCCGATGCCGGCCATGATCCGCAGGAAGATGTTGATGTCGTTCCCCTCCTTGTCGATGGCCGTGGCGGAATACTTGTCGCTGAGCGCGAGCAGGCGAGCGCGGGCGGCGAGGAACAGGTCTTGGGATGTGAGTGGCATTAGGAGATGGCGACGACCTGTCGGACGACGGTGGGGCCGAACGGGCGGATGTCGGCGTAGGCTTGGATGTCGATGCTGTTGGGGATGACGATCTTCGCGGTGACGCTGACCGACTTCACGTCGGGCTCCTGCCGGATCTGCTCGGCGATGGCGTTCTCCAGGCGGGCGAGGTCGCCTGGCTTGGCCAAACGACCGACCGGCCAATCGACGCCGTATCCAGCGCCGTAGATCAGGTATCGACCCCGGCCGGCGAACATGCGCCGGTTGATGCGCTTGCGGGCGTTGGCGAGGCCGCCGTGGTGGACGAGGTTCTGGTCGTTGGTCTGCTGCCAGCCGGTGAGCGCCGGCGTGCCGCTCTTGTCGAGCGCGTAGAAGCTGTTGGCGATGTCGTAGTAGGGGTCCGGCGCCTGCTGCAGCGCGAACTTTTTGCCCTCCACCTTCCCCGGCGCGAGGGCCTTGAAGCTCCAGCTGGTTGGGCCCGCGAACACCTCGCCGGCCTCGCCGCGGATGTAGAGCACGGATACCTCGTACTCGACGCCGCGCTCCATCGTGCAGTCGGTCTCGAGCAGCACCTGCTCGCGGTCGTCGGGGTAGATGGTCGCGCCGATGATGGCGATCGCATGGGTCGCCTTGGTCTTTCCCTGCGGGATGTAGGGCACGCCCTCGGTCGTCGTGACCGTGGGGTCGATGGGCTCGAAGAGGTAGTTGGTGAGGTCAGAGGCGTCGTTCCAGGCGCCGTCGTTGCGCAGCTTCGGAACGCGGTCGAGCACCACGGAGACGACGCGCCGGCCGATCGGGACGACGCCCTTGATGGTGATGAGGCCTGGGCCGCCGTACGGACCGAGCTCGTCGCCGAGAGGGGAGATGCCGAGGCCGTCCACCGGGTTATGCCCTTCCCACGGTCAGGTGCCCGCGCGCAAGCAGCAGGACGTCGTCGCGGTCGTAGGTGGGTGCCACCGGCGGATCCGCGTTCGGGTCGCCGGGGTCGGTCACGCGGATGCCGATGAGGCGCCACAGGTAGGGCCCGTCGCCGGCGGCGGGGATCGACGCGGTGACCGCGGCCGGGAGCAGCAGCGTGATCGCCAGCTGGTCGCCGACCACCTGCGAGGTGACGGTGAAGTTGGCGAGCGCGGCGTTGTCCTGGACCTTGTCGACCTCCACCTGGTCTGGCTCCGGTTGGGAGAGCAACGCGAGCGACCAGACCACCCCCGGCCAGGGGTAGACGATGTCGACCTCGTAGGCCTCCATGCAGCTCGGGGGGCAGACCGACAGGCCGAGCATGAGCGCCTTCACGGCCGCGATGAACTTGGCCTGCATGTCCTTCGCCGTGTCGCCCTCCTCCACCGTGACCGTGAACGGGTACTCGACGCTGCCGAAGACCAGCAGGAATTCGTAGTCGCCGGGGGCGGGCGGGTCCTCCAGGATCTCGAACTCGTAGGCGATGGCCTTGGGGCGCGCCGAGACCTGCGCGACGAGCTCGTAGCCGGTGATCGTGAGCGGCCGGGTGTGGAGCGCCGAGATCGGGTCCTGCTCCTCGAAGTTGAGGACGCGGCGCAGCGGCAGGCCCTGATAGGCGTGGAGATTGACGAGTCGGAACATCACGGGCCACCTCCGACCCAAAACTCGAAGGCCCAGGTCCAATACACCGTGGTCGCGGCGACACCGGCGTACGTGACGCGGATGTTGGTGCTGTTGACAGAGACCGTGGCGGTGTAGAGATTTCCGCCGGCGTTGCTCACGAAGGCGTCCGTGTTCGCCGTCATGCTAGTGATGACGCCGCCCACGTTGATAAAGCTGCCGTCGTAGATGCGGCGCGCGGCGTCGCTGTTGCTGCTCTTCTTCCCGATGATGTGACCGCGCATGTACACGGTCTGGCCGGTGGGGATGGCGATGATGTCGAGGTTGACCGCGGTCGCCCCTGCGGTGCTGTTTTGACCGTGGTAGAGGTCGCTAAAATTGGTGCTGCTCGTATACCCGGAGCGGCGCATCGTGCCGCCGATGAAGAACTGGCGAATGCCGCCGGTGAAGCTCTGCGTGAGCTGGTGAGTCGTCGAACTGGCCACGGCGGTGCTGTTGCCGTCCTTCTGGACGTGCGCTCCGGCGTGTGTCGCCTGCGCTGCCCGACCGATCGCCACGGCGTCGTCGGCGGATGCGATGTTGCTGCGACCGCCAGGGACGGTGCTGTAGTCGCCGCTCGCCGTATTGCTGTTGCCGCCGCCGACGTGCGAGGAGTCGCCGCTGGCCGTGTTGGTCGACCCGCCCCCGACAGAGGAGCGGGTGCCGCTCGCCGCGTTGCCGGTTCCGCCTGCGCACGTGGCGGTGCCGACCGCGGAGTTGTTGAGGCCGCCGCCGACAACGCCGTGCGCCGCGGTGACCGTGTTGCCCTGACCGCCGCCGATCGTGCCGTGCGCGGCGCTCACGGCATTCGACTGGCCGCCGCCGACGCGTCCGTGCGCCGCGTTGACCGTATTGCTGTTGCCGCCGCCGATCGACGCGTGCGCCGCGGATGCGACGTTGGACGTGCCACCGCCCACACTGGTGCTTGTATTCGTCGCCTGGTTGGACGTGCCACCGCATACGGTGCTGGTCGTGCCGCTCGCGGTGTTGCCAAAGCCACCGCTGACCGTGGACTTGACGCCGCTGGCAAAATTGCTGTCACCGCCGCCGATGAACGCCGCTTGGCCCGCGATCACATTCGAGGTGCCGCCGCCGATGGTGCCCTGGTCGTCGGTGACCGAGTTATTGGTGCCGCCGCCGATGAATGCGTAGTCGCCAGCGGTCGAGTTGGCCTCGCCGCCGATGATCGAGCTGAAATCTCCACCCGCCTGGTTGGTGATGCCGCCGACCACGCAGGTGTATGAGCCGCTGGCCTCGTTAGTATTGCCGCCGACCACGATGGCATACGCGGACACCGCGACGCAGTTGCGCCCGCTCAGGACCGCGGCGTATGCGTCCTGGGTGGACGCGCCGGAGCCGAGGCTGACCTGCCCCACCTTCGTGTTGTCGCGGGAGGCCGGATTGATGAGCCGCGTGGCGCGGAGGTTTTCGGCCTGGCCGTTCACATCCGCGAGGCTCTCGACGCCCGAGTAGCCCGGCAGCACGGAGATCTCGAAGTCGCCTTGCGCACCACCGTCGTCGAAGCCGATGCCGTCGCCGGCCGTGATGCGCCGCGACGCCCCCAAGTTGGCCTCCTGGTCGACGGTGAGGATGGTGCCGTCGAACACCGCCTGGTTGGCGCGCAGGATGTCGACGAGGTCCTCCCACCACCCGGTTTCGTTGGCCTGCAGCGTGTAGCTCGAGGTCCAGTTGGCCTCGTTGCTCTCCCCCTGCGCGGGAAACCGCATGCCGCCGGGCGACTTCACCGCGAGCAGGCTGACGGCCTTCTGCGCGGCCACCTTGCCCTCGTTGACCAGCAGCAGCACGCGGTAGGTCCCGTCCACGTCGGGCGTGAACTGGGTCGACGCCGCATCGAAGGAGGTCAACGTGGCCGCGCTGGTGCGCGGCTTGAGCAGCACCCACTGCCACCGCTTCACGTTCTCGTTGTCGGCGTTCGTGAGGGTGACGATCTGGTTCACCACCCCGTCGTTGCGCGCCTTCCCTCCCACCCCGGGGCCGAGGGTCGCCTGGTTGATGACGATGGAGGCCTGACCGAGAAGCGCGGGCACGGCGGGACGGTACCACCCAGGTGCACGCCGGCCTGAATATCGGGGCCGCGCCGGCTGTCTCCACGGCGATGTTCACGAACACCGGCTCGCACGAGCTTTTCGCCCACCGCCTGCTGGTGCAGTCGATGATCCGCATCCACGGAGGGAGCGACCTGCGCGTCGTCGACCTCACCGCCGACGCCGAGCCGATCCACAGTCCCGCCGAGCGCGTCGAGCTCCAGCGCTTCGTCTGCTTCCAGCAGAACCTCCACGCCGCGGGATCCGCATGAGCAAGACCACGATCGAATGGTGCGACGAGAGCCTGAACCCCGCGCGCGGATGCACCGCGGTGTCACCAGGGTGCCTGAACTGCTACGCCGCCCGGCTGGCGACCCGGTTCACCGCCGCCGGCATGGCCTTCGCCGGCCTCGCGCGGCTGAAAGATCAAGGCCGTGACGCCGCCGGCCGAAAGCGCCCCAAGCTCGCGGTCTGGAGCGGCGAGGTCACGCTGGTGCCCGCGGCGCTCCACGAGCCGCTGCACTGGTCGCCGAAGCACCCCAAGCGCGTGTTCGTCGGCTCGATGACCGACATGTTCCACGAGGCGATCCCCTTCGACTACATCGCCGCGCTGTTCGCCGTCATGGCCGTGACGCCGTGGGTGACGTACCAGCTGGTCACGAAGCGGCCGGAGCGGATGGCCGAGTGGTTCCGCTGGGTCGACAGCCAGCCGACCCGCGGGGCGGTGCCCGACAGCGACCCGCCTCAGCATCCGTTCTCCGTGCTCATCAAGGCGGCAGCGGAGCACGGCCTGCCGATCGAGTACTCCCGCCTCACGAACCTGCGCCGGCGCAACGAGCCGCTAGCCTCGCCCGGGCCTGCCCCATGGCCGCTCCCCAACGTCCACCTGCTCACCAGCACCGAGAACCAGGAGACCTTCGACGAGCGGGTGCCACACCTGCTCGCCTGCCCCGCGGTGGTCCACGGGATCAGCGCCGAGCCGCTGCTCGGACCGATCGACATGGCGCTGGGCCGCTGGGTCCGGATCCGCGAGACCATCCGCGCAGACCGGCTCGCGGGCGTCCAGCTGCCTGGCGACGACCTCGAGGTTGCTCCGGGGATCTACAAGGCCGAGAGCAACCAGCTGGGCGCGCTGTCGATCCGCACGCCTGGCGGCGCCATCGGCATCAAGCCGGGCGAGTTCGAGCGGCTGTATCTGCGCTGGGTGATCCCCGGCGGCGAGAGCGGCCCCGGCGCGCGCCGCTGCGACACCGCCTGGATCCGCGACCTCCACCGCCAGACCGTTGCCGCGAACACCATCCAGGCGTGCGCGGCGGGCGGCCACGTCGCCTTCTTCCTCAAGCAACTCGGCGCCTTGGCCGTTGACGAGCTCTATGGGATCGCGGGCGCCCGCCTGGACCTCAGCCGGATCCCGGGCGACGGCGTTGCGCGCGTCCGCCGGCTCAAGGACGGCCACGGCGGCGACGAGAGCGAGTGGGCGCCGGACCTGCAGGGGCTGCGCGCCTTCCCCATCCCGGCACCGCTCACCCAGGCCCAGAAGCGCCACCTCGGCCTGCCAGACTGACCCACGGCCCTCGGGGGTTGTACGAGGGGCGGGCGATCCCAGCACGCCGCCGGCCGAGGCAAGCGGTCGGCGGCGGCTGGGGACAGGCCCGCGCCTTGCCGCCTGTAGCCCCCGCCCTGAGGATGGGCCGGCTTGGCGAGCGGGCGGCGACCTCGGGTGAATTTGCGGCTGGTCGGGGAGCGGCAGATCAACGCCCTCCTCTACCCCGAGGCGAACGCGATCCAGGCCGAGCGGCCGCGCACCCGCGGCGACTGCGTGAACGGGCCGCGGCCGTGCCCGTGGGTCGGCTGCCGGCACCACCTCTACCTCAACGTCGACGAGGACAGTGGCGCGATCACGCTGAATTTCCCCGCGCCCGAGGACGCGAAGACGCGCATGAACGCCAAGCGCGGGCCCGAGGAGGCTGCGGTGCCGGTCTGGGAGCTCCAGCACTCCTGCTCGCTCGATGTGGCCGAGATGGGCGGGCTCAACCTGACCGAGATGGGCGAGCAGATGCGCCTGACCAAGGAGCGCATCCGCCAGATCGAGGAGGCTGCCAAGACGGAGATGCGCAATTCCGGGATCGACCTCGGCCGCGAGCCGGAGCCGGAGGTCGAGCCCTGGAGACCGCCTCCCGGGCCTTCCCCGCGCCCGCCGACGATCGTGGCGCCCACGAAGCCTGTGCCAGCGCCCCAGCGCCCCCCGGTGCCCCGAGGCCCGCCGCTCTGTGGCCGCGCGGTCCAGCTCAGGATGTGGGATCCGGTCGTCGATCCCTCGCTGGTCCACCGCCGCCGGCCGACCGTGCGGCGCGAGATGCCTCCGCCACCCCAGCTCATGCTCTGGTCTGCAGAGTGAAGCCGCGCGCGCGCACGGGCGTCCATGCTCGGATGGAAGCTCTCGACATCCACGCGGCCTTCAAAGCCGCGCTCACCCACGGCCCCACCCTCATCGTCGCCCACATGGACGACGCCAGCCACGCAGCGACGAAGGACCCGATCACCGAGTACTCGTCGCTCATCCGCGCGGCCATCCTCGCGGTCAATCTCGGCGCGCAGGAGGTCACCTTCGACACCCACGGCCGCTACGCCACCGCCGTCTACATGTTCCAGCCGCCTGGCACGCCAGCCATGAAGGCGATCGCCAACGCTGGCGTCCCCGCGCTGGGCATCCACCACGACCCGCTCAACAACTGGCTCGCCGGCGCCGAGGTGTCGATGCGCGGCGAGCACATCGCGGTCTCGGTGACCGCCGCCGCAAACAGCAACCTGCGTGTCGACATGATCGACGTCGTCGACTACGCCGCCGTCGACTTCACCAACCCGCGCCACCTCGAGGTGCTGCGCGCCGTCGAGGCGCACTTCATCGAGCAGGGTTGGACCGCGGCCGCTCGTCGGGTCGCGGCCATCTTGGCCAAGCCGCCCGCGCCCGCGCCCTCCCTCCCGCGCCCGTGGGCGCTTCGCCCTGACATAACCGCCGCCGAGGCGCAGGCCAAGGCCGACGCGTGGGCGGCCGAGAACGCGGCGGCGAGCACCGGAGCGCCGCCCGTGGCGCTCGCCGCCAGCGACGGCCCGGTCGAGACGCCCGCGCCCCGCAAGCCTCGCACGAAGGGGCGCGGCTAGGGCACTGGCGGCTTGTCGTTGGCGGTGTGCGTGGTGCTGGCCGTCACGTGCGCCGCCGTGATCTTGATCGGGATCTTGTCGGGCGTGTCGTACTCCCACGGGAGCCCGAGGAGGTTGGCGGCAAGGATGATGAAGGCGTTGATGCTATTCACGAAGCCGAAGAAGTCCGTGTCCGTGAATAAGTTGGCCTCCACGGCGTCGCGGAAGCGCACGATGCCGTTCAGGAGTTGCGGCCCCGGTGGCGGGTCTGAGAGCGAGGGCGAGGCTGCTGGCTCGGGGATGAATGGCCCGGGCGGGACCGAGGGCGTCGTCTTCTGCCCGAGCACTTCGCCGGGCACGGGAGGCGTGACGAAGTCGGCCCCGAGGTGCGTGGCGCCGTTCATGAGCAACTGCTCGCCGGTGATGCGCACGCCGCCGCCGCCGCCCTCCAGCAAGAGCTCGCCGCCCGACTGCACCGCGTAGATCTGGCCATCGGGCGTGCGCATCCACCGGAACTGCCGGATGCCGACCGGGCCCGTGGTGTCGATGCCGCAGGCGCTGCCGGCGAGGCTGCGCTCCACATCGGCGAGGCGCGCCACGATGTAGGGTGACGAATCCCCATCCGGCCAGACCAGCACGACGCTGTCGCCGGGCTCGACGGGAATGTAGTCGCCCGCGCTCGCGCCGGTCTGGTGATGGCAGAGCCAGGCGTCGCAGCAATCGCCGTCCGAGAGCGTGACCTCCACCAGCACCTGCCCGTCCTGGACACGCACGTGCGCGAGCGTGGGGTCGTCCGGGTCATGCCCGACCACGGCCAGCGAGACGAAGTTCGCGTACTCCGCCGGTGACGGGTCCGGCGGCTCTTCGTCGCGGTGGAGACTCGGGAACCGATGCGCCATCAACCCCTCCCCATGCCCGTCGCGCACATCGCGATGAGCTGCAGCTGGCCGCCGATGTCGAGCGGCTCAGGCGTGGCCCGGGCGTCCTCGTAGCTCTTGCCCTGCAAGTCCCACGACCAGCCGCCCTCCTTCCCCGCGCCCGACTCGGCGTAGGTCCAGGTCCACACGATCTTGGTGGTGCGGAAGAAGTGCACCACGAAGGGCGAGCCATCCGCGTTGGCCGCGTCGGCAGCGATCTTCGCCGGGATGCCGCGGTCGATGTACTCGGCGATCCGCCGCTGCAGCGTGAGGTCGTTGAAGACGAGGCGCGAGCTCATGAGGCCGGCCTTGGGGTCCGGGGGCGCCGCGAACACCTCGAAGGTCTCCCCCGGCTGCATCGAGATCATGTCGGCGACCTCGGGGTTCATCGTCCCGTCCGGGTTGACCGAGGGGAAGTCGGAGAAGGCCGACATCGTGGTCTCGCTGGTGATGCTGACCTCAAGCCCCTCGCGCGCCTGGTGCTCGTAGAGCGAGACGGCCATGCGGCACAGGTTCTTGGTGGCCTCCGGCCCCGACATCGCCGACACGACCTTGACTGCGATCTCCTCGCGGTCGCCCTTGCCGGTGACGCCCATGCGGTTCGCCAGCGACTTCTTCGGGTAGCGCGCGAACCGGGTCTTGCGGATGACCGGGTCGTACGCGCGGACCTCGATGGTCTTGGGGACCTGGTCGCCGGTGTACTGCTTCTCGATCACGAGCTCGTCGATGTTGCCGCCGTCGATGAAGGTGCGGATGCCCTTGCGGCCGCTCTTCTGCGCGTCCGTGAACGCATAGAAGGTCCACGGCGTCGTGATGACCAGCTCGGCGCCTGGCACGATGTTGCCGATCGGCGTCTTGCCCGGTCGGATGTAACACCAGACCCCCGCGCTCTTGCAGAGGTCGCAGATCACGTCCCAGAACTTCGCCTTCTTCTTCGAGCCCGAGCTGCGAGGCTTGCGGGCCGTGCCCTTGGAGTCGAACATCTCCGGCGGGTGGATGTCCTGCAGCGCTGGCAGGTCCTCGCCGGTCTCGTTGACGATGACCGTGCCGCGGGCGCCGGGGAGGCCGAACCTGCGCGAGGCGTCCTTCACCGGGATGCCGTCGCCGTAGATGAGCAGGCGGATCACCTCGTCGATGCGCGCGGTCTTGGGGATGTCCTTGAGCGGGTCCTCGTACATCTCCGCGGAGGTGAAGATGCCGGTCAGGTCGACGCAGGTGAGCTCGACGACGTCGGCGCCGTCGCGGGTCTTTTTGACGATGTGCGACTGCACGAAGCCGCGGAACATCTCATTGCTCTCGCCGGTGATCGGGTCGACATCCGGGGGCACCAGCATGCCGTTCATGAGGCCGGAGCCGCCGAGCCGCGCCCGGTTGGCCACCTCGGCCCTGGAGAGCACGCCGCCGAAGATCTGGACCTGGACCTGGTCCAGGATGCGCGGGTCGAAGGGGAGCCGCGAGAACGGCACCGTGATCTTGGCCGTGTCGGCCATCGCGTAGTTGTTCTTCGTGACGACGCAGTTGAAGGGCACCACGTTGGGCCCAAGGTCGGAGAACCCGGCGTCGTCCGCAAACGACTCCATGCCGAGGCCGCGCGGCGCGACATCCACGGTCGTCTGGCGCGGCTTGAAGTCCGTGACCCGGACGCCGAAGCGTACGAAGCAGGCGTGGTTCCAGTGGGTCATGAGGGCTTGACCGGGATGAGGACCACGGTCCCGACCGGCGGGTTCGCCGTGAGGGTGTTGTACTGCGCCAAGATGATCCAGTCCGCGACCGAGCCGTAGTAGCGCAGCGCCAGATCACGAAGCGACTGCCCCTCCGCGATGACGGCCTGGTCCTGCACGTCCGGGGTGTCCAGCTTCGCCAGCTGCTGCTCGCGCTCGGCCATCTCCGCGGCGATGCGGTAGGCCTCCTTCGAGATCTGCAGGACGTAGACGTTGGCCTCGTTGGACGCGCGCTGGGTGAGAGGCCCCTCGAAGTCGGCGGCGAACCGGTTGAAGGCCTTGAGCAGGTCCTGCGCGGCGAGCTTGATGCGGGTGAGGTTGGCCCGGATGTCCCCGAGGACACTTTTGGGCGTGATCGCATTGGCGATGACCTTGGTGAGCTCTTCGAGGCAGCCAGTGATCGCGTTCGTCAGAGCGTCCATGGGCGCCTTGATTTTGGCGTTGTAGAAGTCGGCCACCAGGCCCAGCTTTTTGACCCCCAGGCGCACCGCATCGAGCAGGGCGAGCAAGAGCTGGAACAGGCTGCGCGTGTTGACCTGCGACGGCTTTTTGATGATGGGGCGGACGTTGGTGTCGCCGGTCCACTCGAAGTCGATCGACCACTGCCAGTGCTGCTGGTTCTTGGTGCGCGGGTGGAAGTTCCAGATCACGCCGTAGCGGATCATCGGCCCCCACGAGACGCGGAGCTCGTTGCCGGTGCGGATGAGGAGGTAGAAGCACTCGACGAGCTCGACGCTGCTGCGCGCCGTGTCGCCGGCGGCCACGACCGAATTGCCGACGCGCGACCCGAGCGACTTGAAGCCGACGATCTTGGGGGCCGACTCGCCGCGGAAGAATTTGTCGTCCCAGATCCCCTGGATGGAGGTCGGCGTCCAGACGGCGCCGAGCAGAGCCACGTCGGCGACGGGGGCGCTCGGCGGGTAGTTGATGCGGCCGCGCTGCTCGATCCCGAAGTCGACGTATTCCTCCTCGGTCCGCGGCATCGCCTCGCCGCGAAGCGTGATGCTGCGCTTGTCGCCATCGGTCTCTTCGATGATGAATTCCATTACGGACGCGACCGCCTTCCGAGTGACATCGCCGATTGAGCCGCCTGCGCGATCGACCGGGCCGCGCTCTTGTTGTGGGCGGCGACGATGGCGTTGGGGTCCACGTCGCGGATGTTCCAGTGGTTGTGAATCGTCTGCTTCACGTTGACCTTGGGGGGCTTGGGCGTCGCGCGGAGCGTGTTCGGCTTCTGGGGCCCGAGCGCCTGCGTGCCGTACATGCCCATGTCCGGCCGCGTCGGGTCAGGGCGGTTGGCGGTGGCGAGGTCGAAGCGGAGCTTCCCGGCGCGGATGCTGCTCGCCCATTCCTTCGAGGTCGCCCCGAAGGTCGGCAGCTTGGCCTCCTCCTCGGCGATCTGCTTCTCGAGGCTCTCGCGCTGGCCGGTGATGCCGTAGTCGAATGCCCGCTTGCGACGCGCCTCGAAGGACGCATCCGACTCGAATGCTCCCTGCTGGACCATCGTCTCGCGGTTGAGCTCGTTTTGCAGGCTCGCCAGCTTCGTCGCGTTGATCGAGCCGGTGAAGGTGCCGACGAACACCGCGAGGTTGTCCATCATGCCGCCGAAGCCCTCCACGACATCGGCCGTCACCCCGAGCAGCAGCGAGAACGCCTCGGTCACCCCGTAGACGATGTTGGTGGCCACGGTGGTCGCTGTCGTGAAGATGTCCGTGCTGTCGGCGGGCCCGATGAAGTACTCGCCGAGCGCGAGGAACTTGGCCGAGAGGTCGTCGACGGCTTTCCAGAACGCGTCGATGGTCGGCCCGGCCTCGTCCTTCCACGCCATGAAGTTCTCGGTCAACTTGTCGAGGTTCGTGACGATGTAGGCCACCGCGCCGCCGAAGATGATCGCGGCGCCGCCGGCGACGACGCCGAACGCGAGCAGCGCGGGCGCGGCGATCAGCGCCGCTGGGCCCATGGCGACGAGGCCCCCGATGGCCCCGACCAGCCCGCCCGCGGCCTTCATGCCGCCGCCCGCGACACCGGCGATCGCCCCGGCGCCCGCCCGGGCGCCGAGCAGGGCGACGGCCGTCTCGGCCCCGCTCTTGAGGTAGTGGCCGGCCACCTGCGCCTGCGTGACGATCGTCTGCCAGTTGTTCGCCACCTTCACCGCGGTGTTCTCGGCGATGTCGATCGCCTTCACGATGACCGCGCCGAAGCGCTCGCCGAGGTAGCCCATGAAGTCCTTGAGCTTCTGAAACTCGGGGCTCTTCTGGTTGAGGATGCCCTCCTTGTTGCTCTGCTTGAGGCGGCTCTTGAGCGCGTCGAAGCCGCCTCGCCCGAGTTCCTTCCGCAGGGTCTTGAGCGCCGAGCTCGCCTGCGCCGTGATGCCCTCGAAACTGTTCTCGAAGTAGGCCGCGACCTCCGGCCCGAGCTTCTCCAGGCCCTTCTCAAACACCTCGAGGCGCTTCGCCGGGTCGAGCTTGTTGAAGCTCATCGTCAGCTTCTCGCCGAACAGCCCCGAGTCTTTTTTGAACGCGCCGAGCTCCTCGCCGGCCTCCTTGATCGGCTTCTGCAGCAGGCGCCACGTGTCCATTTCGGCACCGGCGCCGCCCGTGAGGATGCGCGAGCTCTGCTCGCCGACCATCTTGAAGCGGTTGCCGAGGACGCCCGAGAGCAGCGTCGCCTTCTGCGTCAGGTCGACGATGCGGTCAGCGTCCTGGGTGACCGAGGCCATGCCGGGGAGCAGGCCCGAGAACAGGTCCCCGACCTGCTCCTGGTCACCGGGGCTGGCGTCGGCGATGCGGACGAGCTCCTGCTGGTACCACTTCGCGCTGTCGAGGTTCTCCTTGAACTGGTCCGCCGCGCTGACCGGGGCGCCCTTGGCGTCGGTCGCGTTGAAGTCGAAGAGCTGGAGCGCCGTCGCAGTCTGCCCGCGAAACTGCTCCTGCTTGATGTTGTCGCCGATGCCGGAGATCAGCGCGGTGCCGATGCCGGCCCCTACCGCGGTGACGATCGCCGCGCCGATGATGGCGCCGACCTTGGCCGCCCACTCGGGGCCGGGCCCCATCCCCATGCCGGCCATGGCGCCCGCGGCGTTCCCCGCCCCGCTCTTGGTGGCGGTCCACTGCCGCCCGCGCGTCGCCGCGGCCGCCGCTGCCGCGCGCTCCTGCAGCCGCGCCGTTTTGGCCGCCTCGCGCCCAGCCAGCCGCTGCGCCGCCGCTGCCGTGCGCATGCGCTGAGCGGTCGCCTTGGCGATCGACCGCTCCGTGGCGAGCTGCTGCCGGAGGAACTCCCGGCCGGCCGCCTTCTGGCGCGCGGCCTCCTGCTTCTGCGCGCGCGCGCGGTCCTTCTCGATCTTGGTCAGGCCCTTGTCGAGCGGCTTGACCGACTCCCCGAGGCCCTTCTGGGTGGCCCGGTCGACGCGCAGTTTGACCAGGACGTCGTATTCGACCGCGCTCATGACCGGACCCTATCACTCCTCCCCAACGTCCCACTCTTTGGTGACCATCTCGACGACCTCTCTGTAATCCATCCAGAAGTCGCTTTGGAACATCTGCTGGAGCTCGCTGCGCGGCTGCTTGGCGTGGCGCATCATGAACGCTTGCGCCTTCCGATAGGCGTTGGACATGTCGCGCGCGCTGCTCATCCCGAAGAACATCATCCGGGACGGCGGCGCCGAGGCCTGCTCACTCAAGTGCTTCGGAAGAACCGAGAAACGTGGCCAGTAGCCCGTGGTCCGTGGCCTGAATCTTCGCGTGGGAGCCCATGATCATCGACAGGGCCTTGGGCCCCACGTCCTCGGACCACTTGCGCTTGAAGGCGAGGTCCTCGTTGCTGCGCCCGAGGGGGCGCCCACCGATGCTGGTGATGGCAAACATCACATTCATCTGCCGGGTGGCCGCGGCGTCGTCCACGTCGGCGATGATGTTGTTGACCTGGCTGAAGGCCTCGTTGCGGAGCTCGGACATCGTGAAGCGGAGGTCGCGGTTGATCTCCTCGGCGAGCTGTTGGTCCACCGGGGCGCCGTCGATGGCCCAGTGCGCCGGCGCGATCTCGACGGGCTTTTCGCCCTTCTTCCCCTTGGGGGGCGTCGGCGCCGGCACCCAAGTGCACGCATGGCCGACCCGCTGCGCCCAGCGCTTGCGCGGGACCAGGCTGGCCGGGATCACGAAGCTCTGCGTCCGCGCGACGACGTCGGTGCGCATGGACGCGACGTAGGCCCGCTCCTGCGCCACGGTCGGCGAGTGGAGCTGGGTGAACAGCGTCTCGAGGAAGGAGCTCCCCTGGAGCCCCAGGTCCTGCACCCACTGGTGCACGAAGTCGTCGGTCAGGTCCTCGCCGGAGCGGTCGCCGATCTTGCGGATCGTGTACTCGATCATCTTGTCGAGCATCACCACGTTGTCCGTGGTGTCCCCGTTCGTGGCGAAGCGGAACGCCCGGCAGCGCTCCGCGATCGTCAGCTGCCTCATCTCGAAGGCCATCTCGGCGGGCGGCCGCTGCCAGCCCGGGAGCATCTCGGCGGTGAAGCGGTTGCGGAGGCCGTCGCCGAGGTCCGGCGAGAACAGGTGATCGCCCGGCTGGATCGGCGGCGGTCCACCCTCGCGGGGCGAGTCGAGGATCGCAGCTGGCGGTGGCGTGGGGGTGGCGTCGGCGTTGCCGTCTGGTCCGAACCTGAGCATGGCGGCGACGATGACAGGTCACCGTCGCTGCGACAACGGACGGCTCAGATCCCGTTCGGCAGCGCCGGTTGCTCGGAGCAGTAGGCGTCGAGCGACGCCTCCACGAAGCTCTTGCGGTCCGTGATGGTGATCTTGTGGTCGGCTAAGGTGAGGTTGGCGAAGGTCCACGGGAGCACCAGCCCCGGGAACTTGATCACCGCCACGAGGTCGACGCGAATGATGGCGCCGGCCATGTAGCGGGCCTTCCGGATATCGCCGTCGATGAGCTTGAGCCACGACGCCCCGCGCAGGTGGCCCTTCATGGTGAGCTGGCAGCCGCGGAAGACGCTGTCGAAGTCCGTGGTGGTCTCCCCGAGGTAGTCGGCCTCGAGCACCTCCTTGCGGAGGGTGACATCCAGGTCGAGCCACGGGCCGACCTTGTCCTCCTGCTTGCCGTTGACGACGACGATGCAGTTGATTTCCTGACCCTTGAGCTTTGGATTGGCCATGGCGGTGTTCTTTCAGTCAGGAGACCGTGACGGATTGCGTGGTGACGAGGACGCTGAGGTTGATGTGGTCGTTGGTCTGGAGCAGCTGGACCCGGAGGTCCAGATCGGAGTGCCCCAGCGCCGCGGCGCTCTCCGGCGTCGTCTCCTTCACCGGCGCGAAGCTGGCGATGCGGGCCTGGTCGGGGTTGGCCTCCGACAGCAGCTCGGAGAAGAACAGGTTGAGCGTCGAGACCAGCGAGACCTTGGCGTTGGGGCGGCGCAGGGTGCCGACGAACGGCCTGGCGATCTTGCGGACGCTGTTGCCGATGAAGTTCCACATGCGCCGGTGGTGCCCCATGCTCTCGATGGCGTTCTTCGCCGCGGGCATGCAGGTCACGTCCGACTGCACGCAGAAGCCCGCGTCCGGGTCCATCTTGACGGTCAGGCAGCCGGCCGCCCGCAGCGCGATGTAGTCTTCGGTCTGGATAGCCGAGCCGCCGCGCGCCGAGTTGTAGGTGTCCTCGAGGCCGACCACGTGCAGCTGGCGGCCGATGGTCGTGCGGGTCAGGTCCTGCGCCAGCGACTCCTCGGGCGGCATGCCCGAGGCGATGGCCGCGATGAGGATGCAGCTGCGCCGGTTGATCAGCCCGTCCGCGGAGAAGCCGAGCCCGCCGGCGGTGCCTTGGTCCTGGATGGCCGGGACCGAGACGAGGATGCCGGGCGTGCAGCAGAACAGGTTGCGTGACTGGCCCGCCGCTGGGACGCCCTGCGCCGGGTCGGAGATCATGTCGTCGATGTCGTAGGCCAGCGGCGGCGAGAAGTAGCCGATGCGCATCGCATGCTCGGCGGCGATGGCCGTGGGGATGTTGGCCGCCAGGCTGGCCACGATCGACTGCGAGTACCTGGCGCAGACGATGTGGTTGATCAGCGGCGCCACCTGACCGCCAGCGTCGATGGTCTTGGCCAACGCGTTGCGGTAGGCCGCATCGAAGCCCGCCGGCGAGAGGCGGGTGACCGCCGCGTCGTTGGAGACCTCGAATTCATCGGCGAGCACATCGACCAGCGTGTTGATCTCACCGATGCCAGCGGTGGGCGTCGAGTCGTCGTCGAGCGCCGGGCGGACCTCGAGCTCGAAGGGGCCGCCCGTCTTGTCGGTCAGCGCCGTGCGGCAGGTGAGCCAGGTGAAGCCGGCGTCGTCGAGCACGCGGGTGCCCGCCGGGAGCAGCGTCTCGGCGCCCACGCCCGCGTTGATGAGGGTGCCGGCCACGAAGCCGAGCGCGAGCCCGACCGCGCCAGAGACGAACTTGAGGGTGCCGGTCTCGCTGGTGGTCTCGTTCCACAGGCGGAGGAAGCCGGTGTTGAGCATGCGCGCCCCGACGCCGCCGAGGGCGGCAAGGATGGCCACGATCTCCGGGTCGAGCACGCGATCCACGTCCTGGACGTTGCCGTTGCCGTACGCGTAGCTGGTGCTGTTCGGGGTGACGTTGGCGGTGGTGAAATCGCCGACGTTCGGGGTCGCCGTGATCGCCGTGTTGATCGGGATTCCTGCGACGTTGCTCGTGATGTTGATGACGCCGGCGCCGCCGAGCGACAGGGTAACGGGGGCGGACGGGTTTTGCGTCTCGAAGTTGGTCTTGAGGGCGGCCCGGATCGCCGCCTGGTCCTCGGCGACCGCGGTGAAGGTGCCGGTGTAGACCTTGAGGACGCCGTTGAAGAGCACCGTGACCGTGAAGGTGTAGGTGCCGGCGCTGGCGACCGCGACGGTGACCTTGTCGACCTCGGCGGTGATCGTGGTGGTGAAGCCCAGCGTGGTGATCGCCGAAGCGGTGCCGCCGGCGATGCCGATGTAGCCGCGCTGGCCACGGATGCGGGACACCAGCTTGATCTGGCCGCCGTTGTCGACCGCGGCCGCGTAGCCGAGCTGCTTGTTGATGGCCGCGATGCAGTCCGCCTCGGACTGGTCGGTCGCGGCGAAGTTGACCGGCCGGATGTTGCCGAACTCGTCCTCGAAGAGGACCTTCTCGATGCCCGAGAAGTTGGTCGGGAAGGTGCCGCCGACGCCCTGCAAGGTGCCGGCGACCGCGACCAGCGTGCCGACCACGCCGCCGCCGTCGACCTCGAGGGCGATGTCGTCGCCCGGTTCCAGGTCGTACGGCCCCCGCTTGGTGGCGGTGAGGCTGGCGAAGCGGCGGAGCTTGACGGTCCCGGCCGCGGTCTTCACCCGCACGATGACGAGGCCGGCGAACACGTTGCCCCAGAGCCCGAGGAACAGGTTGCCGTTCCAAAGCTCGCTGCCACCCGACCGGCGCGCGACCGGCGACTGGTTGGGGAGGCCATCGTGCGTGAAACCGAAGCCGCCGAAGGTATCCGTGAAGTCGGCCGAGTTGCGGACGATGATGGGCGTCTCGTACGGCCCGTCCTCGCACTCGCCGACGACGCACACGACGCCAGTGCCCGCGCCCTGCTCGATGTTCTGCGGGCTGATCTCGATCAGGTTGACGCCCTCGATGGCGCCAAGGACAGACCGCAGTGGGGTTCCGGCGAAATAACGGCTGATTCCTGGCACGGGCAGTTCTCCGCGACCGACCCTACCGGACGGCCACGGCACCCCCAACAAACGGCTACGGCGTCGGCACGACCGGGTTGGTCTGGAAGATGTCCGGCGCTCGGACGAGGCGAAGCCCGGGCAACTCGACCTCCAGGTAGCAGGTGAGGCCGTATTTCCCCTGCGCGATCGCGGTGGGGTCGTTGTCTGTGGCGAAGGGCCGGTCCGCCAGCGTCATGCGCACGACGGCATCGTAGTAGGGGGTGAAGACGATGCGGCGGCCACCGCGGGTGTCGTTCGGCTCCATGGTGAAGAGCCGCCTCAGCGCCTTGCGAACCGCATCGCGCGCAGACCCCGACGCCACCTCCACCTCGATCTCGATCGTCCCCGAGATGTCGGACTCGTGCATCACCACGGTGCCCTTGCCGAACTTGTCGACCGTCTCCTCCAGCCAGTCGGCGCCGGACAGGCCGAGCCCGTCGTAGGTGAACCCGCCCTCACCGCTCTCCTGGATGACCATCTTGAGCGGAGCATCGCCGACGCCGGCCTCGTGCCAGTCGAGCGAGACCGAGTTTGCGTCGAGCTGGATCGGCTGCGCGGGCCGCAGGTCGCCGCCCAGCAACTGCTTGAACCGCACGTCGTAGGCGGTGAAGTTGGAGAGCATCTGCGCGACCGCCAGTTTGGCGGCCGTCTCCGGCGCCAAGCTCGTGGGCTCATCGATCGGTGCTGTCCCTTCGGACATGTACGACGGGACAGGGAGATGAACACCGAGCGTCACCCCGTCCGGGTTCGGGATCGAGGTGTCACCCAGGCGGGTCAGGCGGAGCGGGTTGGAGACGTGGCGCACGTCCGCAGGCTGACACAAAACGGGGCGCCCGGATAAACCCGGGCGCCCTGGCCACACCTCACCATGCGATCGTCCTCGTGCGGCGGGCGCACAATATCAGGCCGCCGATGACCCACAAGCCGCCGTGACCGCCGTGATGGCGAGGAAGCCGACCGCGAACTCGGCGACGATGCAGGCGTGGCAGGGCTTCTGCCAGCCGCACCAGCAGACGAGGATGCGCCGTTGCGCTGCGATGGCCTCGAGCTCGAGGCAGACGCGTGGGTCACGATCGCAGAGGGCGGTCAGGTGCTGGCGGTAGTAGCCGAGCGCCTTGTCGGCGCCGACGCGCTCGAATCCGTTTGGCCCCTGCACGATCACATCGCCCGAGTTGCCACCGGCCGGCTTGACCGGATAGGGGTTGTGGAAGCGCGGGTGTCCGCGCAGGCCGTGGGCGTCGCGGCCGACATAGAGCGCCCACGGCGGGAGCACGACCGCGCCGCCGACCTTGAGCCAGTGGCCCGAGACGATGGGCGGACCCACGCCCGGCCGGCCTGCCTGCACCTCCAGGCAGCGCCGGCGATCGCTCCGGACCAGCCAGGCGTCCTCCTTCTGCCAGCGCTGGAACGGCTCCAGCGCCGTGGCATGGGCGGCGAGGTCGAGCACCGGGACCCCATGCCCGCGCGCGCGGCGGACCATGTCCGATGTCCCGTCACCGCCAGGCCACGAGACCACCGCGGTCGCGCCAGGCAGCCGCTCCTCGCCACGGATGCCCACCAGCATTTCGCCGTTGCGCGCGGGCCCGCCGGCCTTGCCGAGGTCGCTCCTGTACGGGAAGGGCTCGACGGGGATCCCGAGCTGCGCCGCGCAGGCGCCGAAATCTCGGTCCACCCCCGGCGCCGCGCCGTGGTAGGCCGCCTCCACCGGTTCCGCCCATGGCCAGTTCGGCTCCAGCGCTTCAAGTCGGCGGCGCAAACCCGCGAGGAAGGGGTGAGCATGCGGGCGGTGAATAGCGGCCAAGACAGCCAGGTCCAAGGGCGCCAGTCGGCGCTTTCGCCCGCCACATCCGAGAAGTCGCATGGCCCGTGGACGCGGGCTCACACCCGAGATTCACATGCCGAAACCCATCGAGTTTGAGATCGACCAGCCCAGGCTCGCAGCCGCGCTCGCAGCCGCCGTGAGTGTCGCCGACAAGCGCAGCTCCAACCAGCCGATCCTCGCATCTGCTCTCATCCAGGCGGACACGGGCGGCGTGCACATCACCGCGACCGACATGCAGGTCTCGATGCGGGAAAAGGTCGACGGGCGGATGGTCTCCTCCGGCTCGACGTGCATCAGCATCCAGTACCTACTGCGCGTCGTGGCCACGCTCCCAGCGAAATCCCTGCGCATCAAGGGCCTCGACAACCACTGGCTCTCGGTCAGCGTCGGCCGCAGCGAGTTCAAGCTCATGGGCCAGGCGCCCCGCGACTTCCCAGACCTCCCCGACCCAGGGAAAAATGCGGCGTGGTCGCCGGCCTCTGCGACTGGCGTGCGCGGGCTAATCGACCGGGTCTCGTTCAGCGTCTCGGCCGACGAGGCCCGCGTCAACCTGAACGGCATGCTCCTGGAGAGCACCGGCACCCGCGCGACCGCGGTCTCCACGGATGGTCACCGGCTCACGAAATATGCCACCGACCTCACGCTGCCGAAGCTCGACAAGAGCGTGATCGTCCCGCGTCGCGGCCTCGCCGAGCTCCGCAAGTTCGTCGACAAGCGCAGCGGCGACATCGAGGTCTGCATTCCGGACGGCGCCTCGGGCCACATGTTCGTGCGCGACGCCGGGGCCATGCTGTCGCTCAAGCTCAGCAACGTCGTCTTCCCGCCGTACGAGCAGGTCATCCCCAAGAACACGCACCGCCGCGCGACTGTCGACCGCGCCGAGTTCATGGCGGTGCTCAAGCGGGCGATCGTGATGGCCCCGGAGAAGACGGCGACCGTCAAGCTCGCCCTCGACAAGAACGCCATGACGCTCACCGCCGATAACCCGGATCTCGGCGTCGCGCAGGAGGAGATCGAGGTCGACTTCAAGGACGCCCCGATCATCGCGGGCTTCAACGCGGTCTACTTCCTCGAGGCCCTCACCGTCATGACCACGGCGAAGGTGCTCCTCGAGTTCACAGGCGAGCTCGACCCCTGCGTGATGCGCCCCGTTGATGGGCCCGACTTCCTGAGCGTGGTGATGCCGATGCGGATTTAGTCCGTGCGGGTCAGGTCGCCAGCGCGGGCCTCTCGTATTTGAAGCACCCGCGCGCCGCGGCCGTCTGACCGGCATGACCAGCCGCCCGCCCATCGCGCTCGTGAAGCGCGACCATCACCTCTTCATTTCCGGCATCCTCGCCAAGCCCGGCGACGAGGGTCTGCTCCGCGTCCTCTTCATCGGGCAGGGCAAGCCGCACCAGGCCTTCCTCGGGCGCCTCCACTACGGCCCGGTCGGCGAGGGCGACACCTACGAGCTCGCCGCCCAGGCGTTGGTGGAGAAGCTCAAGGCCGACACGCTCGACTTCCCCGCCTTCCTGCTCGCGCTGGCCAACGGCGCCGAGGCCGAGGCGGACGGCATGGAGGGCGAAGAGGAGGATGTCTCGTCGCTAGAACAGGACGCGGTCCTGCTGCGCATCCTCGCCGGCCTCGCCGCGCAGGAGCACCGCGACGAACAGGTGCTCGCCCTCCGGGGCGCGCTCGACGATTCGCGCTACACGGCCGTCCATGGGCTGGCCGCGCAATTCGGTTGCGATGGCGAGGCGGAGATCTCCACGCGGCAACTCGCCGAGGCAATGTTCGCGGCGGGCTGGCGCTTCACCGCGCCCTGAGCTTCGTCGTCCGCAGCGCCATGAGCTCGCGCCGCACGTACTTCGAGATGCGCTCGGTCGTCTTCCCGAGGATGAACTTGCCCCGGACGCCGCGCTTGCCGATGCTCCTGGCGATCGCGTAGGCCTTCGAGCGAGCCTCGGCGATGTATTTCTCGCGCTCGGTGAGGCGCCGGCGCGACTCGGCCTCCTTCGCCTCGCCGATGGCGATCCGCCGCTTCGTGCCCTTGATGGCCGGGTCGACGCTCACCCGTCGCTTGAAGCTCGGGATCCGCCGGATAAGCCCGCGCTCGAACATCCACAGCAGGATGACCGTCACCGGCGGGGGGCGCCCCGCGCGACGCCCGAGCTCGACGAAGCGGGCGTGCTTCGCCTTGTTACCGAGCACGGCGCCGTCGCGGGTCATGGTCACCTCGAAGGCGCCGATGTAGCCCTCGCCGTTCTTGTGAGGCTTCATCCCGGCGCGCTTCGAGAGCTTCTCCGCCTCGCCCTTGCCGAACACCGCCGCCTGCTTGGCGACCCGCAGCAATTTGACGTGGAGGTCGGTGCCGCGGCGGTTGAGCTCCCGGGCCAGGGCCGCGAGCCCGTTCACCTTGATCCGCTCGGTCATGCCCGGAGATGATCCCACGCGCCGCGCTCGGGGACCTCGCCGACGCCGAGGCTCCGATCCTCGCCGTGGCGCCCGCGCGCGACGGCCTGGTCCCGCAGGCGGATCATGAAGCCGGTCGGCGCCCGGGCGGTGCGCAGCTCGGGATGGCCCTTGGGGATGAAGCGCAGGCGGGTCGGCTCGACGCGCCCCTGGCAGAGCTGGTGCTGGACCACCTCGTAGAAGAAGCGGGCGCCGTCCTCGGACCAGTCGCGGCCATCCTTACGACCGAGCAGGTCGTCCTGCGTCACCTGCCGCGGCGAGATGCCCACCAGCAGCACCTCGCCCTCGAAGCGGGCTCCGGAGGGCGTGTACTCGACGAGGAGTTCGTTGAGGCCCCGGACTTCGACCGGCATGAGCTCGACGCGGTGCACGTCCACCCACGCCTCGCCGCCGTCCTGCAGGCGCTCCCACACCAGGAAGACCCGGTAGGGCACCCCGCCGAGCGACGCCTCGAGGCGCCGGCCGAGGTCGACGACGCCCTGCAGGCTCACCAGCGGCGCGCACTGGATGCTGAGGACCGGGGCGTTGCTCGCCCCAGCCCCGCAGGCGTCACCGCTGAGCGAGGAGATGTCGGTGCCGACGAGGGCCTCGTAGTGGACGCACCCCGGCTCGTGGCCGCCGCCGCATCCACAGCCACACCCACTCATCGGAAGCCCCGGTAGAAGACCCGGAAGTGGGTCGCCGCCGCCGCCGCGCCGCCCGGGGTGTCGAGGCGGACGGTGAAGCCGTGGACGTAGCGCATCGACACCGGCAGCCCGCGGAAGATGGGGTACGCCGCGACCGGCGTCCGCCCGATGTACATCTTCGGCAGCGGAGAGCCCTGGATCGGCTGGGGGGAGAGCTCGATGACCTGCAGGTTGATGGTGCCGGCGACGATGCTGCTCTCGTCGAGCGCGCCGTAGGCCCGGACCTGGATCATGATCTCCTGTTCGAAATCAGCGGTGGGGCTGTCGCGGGTCTTCGGGGAGGCGAACAGCATGGACGCCGGCGCCACCTGCAGCGTCTCGACATCGGGGTCCGTGGTGGCGAGGTCGGCGAGGAGGACTTTGCCGCGGAGGTCGATCCAGACGTTGCTCATATCAGTAGCTCTCCATGATGCCGCTGGGGATGCCCCCGATGCGCTGGTGCTCCGCGCTGTAGGCGTTCTTGTGCCCGCCGTACATGTCGGCGAGCTTGTCAGTCCAGCGCGTGTACTCGTTCTCGAGGAGCTCGATGGCCTCGCGGTTGTCGAGCGAGGTGTTTCCCACCTGCGTCACGCCGAAGCGCTCCCGGATGCCCTTGAGCTGGTCCTGGATCTTCTGGCACTCGCAGAGCGCCTCGCGGACCCGGTAGACCTTGTTGGGCGTGGTCCTCTCGATGTTCGCGCGGAGCAGCGAGAGCACTTGATGGACCGTGACGTTGCCCGACATCGCGAGCACCTGGGTGTCCTGCACCCATCCTAGGTGGTACTCGATCGAGTGCTTCTCGGTGGGGGTCAACGCGTCGGGCATCGTCAGCTCCGGGTGACGGCCGCGGCCGCGGCCTCCCGCTTGTCGGCCTCGGCGCGGGCGGTGGCGGCTTCGCGGGCGAGGCGGGCCTGCTCGTTGTTGCGGTTGTGGGCGGCGATCTCGGCGGCCTGGCGCTCGATGATGGCCGCCACCGCCTTCGCTGGCGCATCGCTCTGCTGGGGGGCGATGCCGAGGCTCATGCTCCGGTAGTGCTGGCGGATGACCGTGTCGCCGGCGGCCATCTCGGACCCGGCCGCGAACTCCCCGAACGAGGTCTTGTATGCCGCCAGCAGGCGGAGCTTGGTTGACGGCGCCTCTTTGATGAGCTCGGCGATCGACGCGTGCGAGAGGCGGACCAGCGAGGCCGGCAGCGCAGCGGTGACGATGGCGATGAGGTCGCGGAGGGTCTCGCCCTGTTCGGCGAGCAAGGCCCGGAGAGCGTGCATCTCGGCCTTCTGCTCGGCGAGGGCCGCGAGCACCTGCTCGGCGAGGTTGGCATTACGCGAAGCGCCCCGCGGAGTTTCGGTCTCGCGGGGCGCGGTGGTGATCGTGTCGGTCATGAGGGCACCCTACAGGACGAGCCGGAGCCCGTCATGGTGTGGCTCAATTGCGCGTGTACTGGATCGTGTAGCCGGCCTTGCTGTTCGCGCCGTCGTTGGTGCCGGTGATGGAGAGGTCGATGAAGTCGCTCGCCTCGACGATGCAGTTGGCCCCCGAGGGCGTCATGGTCTTCTTCTGGTTCACCGTCTCTCCGATGGAGTGGGTGATCGTGTTGCCGGTCGGCGCGCCGGCGGTGGTGGTCAGGGTGGCGGTCGCCGCCCCGGTCGCCACGGTGCCCTTGCTCTGGGCCGCGATGACGCCGGTGATGGTGCACGCGAAGCCTGGGTAGAACCGCATCTTGTCGGCGGTGGTGCCGATCAGCGACAGGTCGAAGGGCCCGAAGCTCTGCGTGTCGGCCTTGGCGACCGCGGCGATCTTGGTCTTGAACGCGGTCAGGTCGGCGCCGGTGATGTTGCTGCCGTCGATGGCCGCAACGCCGGCCGGGACGTCGCCGCCGACGCCCGCCGCCGTTGCGCGCACCCACTCCAGCGAGACCGGGTCCCACATGATCGACACAACGGCGTCGTCGTCGGTCACGGCGATGGTCGAAGCGCCCTCGAAGGTCTCCGAGTTGGAGAACGCGATGGTGAGGGTATTCGCCGCCGCCTTCTTCCGGAAGGTGTACGCCTTGCCGGCGTAGCAGAGCCGGCCGGCCTTCATCGTCGCGGTGATCGACCCGTCCGTGGTGTTGACCGGGAACTCGTCGAGCTCCGGGTCCGGCGTGAAGTCGGCGGTCGCCAGGCGGGCGAACTGCGAGCTGACCAGCGTGGCCGCCGGCTTGTTGTCGTGCTGCTGGACCGCGAGCGAGAGCGCCGAGCGGCCCTGGGAGTCGTTGGCCATGGTGGTGGGCTCCTTTCGATCAGACGGTCTTGGCGAGCAGGACCGAGACCAGCTTCGCCGGCAGGGTGTGGATCATCTCGACCTTGTAGCCGGTGACCGCGGCGTTGAAGGTGAGCGTGGGGCGGCCGTCCTCGTCGTACTCCACCTTCACCTCGCCCGCACCCACGGCGCCGGCGAGGATCTTGGTGAGGCCGGTGTCCGAGCTGTCGGTCACCGTACCCACCGCGCCGTAGACGGGGGTCACCCCGTCGTTGTCGACGAGGACCTGAGCCGCCAGCGAGGTGAGACCGGTGGTGACGATCGTGCGCGGCACGAGGCCGGTGATGATCTGGCCGATCTTGATCTGGTCGAAGGCGACGTCCAGGGTGGACGGGTTCGCCTCGTTGAGACGGTCGAGAACGGTGGGCAGGGGCGTGGACATGGCGGACAGCTTTCGGTGGCGACGGTGGCGGGCGGGAGATGGTGGGGCGCTCGCCGCCGGTGCCGGCGGCGAGCTCAGGTCGATCAGCCGATCGACTCGAAGCCGGTTTCCACGGCCATGGCGCGCTTGTAGCGGCCCTTGCTCTGGCCGGAGAGCAGGTTGCAGTAGACCGCGAACCCGCGGGTCGTGGTCCAGCCGACCGCGACCTGCTGACCGGCGCGGTCGATGGGCGGGCGGATGGTGATGCGGATGTTCCCCATCGCGCTGTCGTTCGCCATCATCTGCAGCTGGTTGCCGACCATGGCGAAGCTCGGGCGCCCGCCGACCGGCTGGCCCGCCTCGGCGAGCATGGCCTTGTACTCGTCGGCGTAGAGGGTGGTGACCGCCTTCTCGCCCATGACGATCGAGCGCTGCACCTGGGTGCCGATGGCGTTGGTGAGCTCGCCGTAGTAGCCGGCGGCGAGCGGCGTCCCGCGGTCGGGGACGGTGATCGGGGTGCCCGAGTTCTGGGCGCCCGGCTGGGGGCTCTGGTTGTTGTCGTAGAAGCGGAGCTTCCCGACGACGTTGACCGTGCCGTCTTTCTTGAGCGGCTCGAGGCCCTGGCCCTGCAGCGCCCGCTGCCACTCGTTGTCGTTGCCGAGCTCCTGGATGATGAAGGGTGCGCAGTGGACGTGGTAGTAGCCGTCGCTCATCGTGCCGACGCCGTCGTTGCTGAGCTCGGCCGCGGCGCGGCGGAACAGGGCGAGGGTCGCCACGTCGTTGGGCTGCAGCAGATCCAGCGTGGTGTTCTTGGGGCGCAGGATGCGGGAGCGGTCGTCGGCCAGGACGACATGGCCGGCGAGGGCGTTGAAGGCCGAGTTCAGGGTGAGCGTGCCCGGGCCGTCCGGGAAGTTCCCGTCGTCGGGCTCGTAGCCGACCGCGTTGCGTGCCGTGCCGTTGATGGTGATCAAGCGGGGGTTCTGCGCGCTGATTGGCGCGGGCTTGCCGTTCTTGACGGTGTCCCAGAAGCCGTTGAGCTGCGCGACGCGGATGGTGGTCGTGTTGCCGTTGGCGACCGAGACGACCGTGTTGCCGCCGAGGTACGCCTTGAAGATGGCGTCGCGGGCCATGCGGTTGGTCATCGAGCCGGCCTGGTCGGCGAGCTCGATCATCTTCTGGAGCATGTACCCCTTGGCGCCGGCGAGGGTGAACTCCGCCTGGTTGGTGGGGATGTCGATGCCCGAGCCGTACTGGTCGATCGTGGTGACGAAGTGCTCGTACTGGATCGACTCGGGGACGATGTCCTTGCCCGGGAGGATCTTCGTCGGGGTCGTGTTCATGCGCCCCGGGACCGTACGGATGATGGTGTCGCCGTTGCCGGTCTGCATCTCCTCGTAGGGGGCCGCCGCCAGATACATGAGCGTCGGGCGCAGGGCCTCGTAGAACGCGCGCTGCAGGTAGTTCTCCTGCGCCAGCGGGACCATGAAATTTTGGAAGTAGGACATCTCGCTCCGTGTGCTCCGGGTGGGTGCGCCGTATCAGCCGCGGACCGCCTCGGTGCCGCTTGGCGCAGTAGATGGCAGGGTCAGGGGAGGGTCAACAAACCCCGCCCGCTCAGGCCCGGCCCGTCGCTTCGCGGAGCTCCTTCTGCCAATCCGCGTCGCTCAGGTCGTAGGCGTTCTTCGTCTTGACCCCGCCTGCAGGGGCGGCCGCGGGGGCGGCTGTGGGGACGTTGGTGGCCCCGGACCTGACCACCTCGGTCGGCGATGCGGTGCCGGGAGCCTTGGGCCTGAACAGGTAGCCGCGCTTCTCGGCGAGGTTGCGGACCGTCGCGTCGATGTCGACCGGCTGCCCGTTGGCGTCCGCGGTCGCCTTCTCGACCGCGGCGACAATGAGGCTCTCGCAGTCGTCGTCCTGGACCACGAGGCTGTTGCGGGCGAGGGCGCGGTGGACATCCCGCTCGCGGTTCGCCCGGGCGGCCTCGTTGCGGGCCTTGGTCTCGTTGCCCTTGGCGACGGTCGCCTCCTCGCGTGCGCGCGCCTCGGCGTCGAGCTTGGCCAGCCGGGCCTCCTCGTCGAGCCGCTGCTTTTCGGTCCGGAGCACATCCGCCCGCGTCCGCTCCTCGGCGGCCTTCACCTGCGCGGCGACGTGGGCCTTCACGGCCGGATTCTCCGGATCGAAGATCGGCGGGACCACGGGCGGCGCGGGCGGGGCCGGGGGCGCCGGCGGAGCAGCTCCGCCCGCAGGAGCTGCGGGGGCGGTGGCAGCTGCAGGGGCGCCCGCGGGAGCGCCACCGCCAGCCGGCGCGCCGCCAGTGTCGGGATCGGGGATGGGGGCGAACAGGTGGGAGCGAAAGCGTCCGGTGAACATGCCCGCACCCTATCAGAGCCACGGCGGGCGTCTACGCGCCAGAATACGGCCGCCACGAGGTCGTCTGAGCGGACAGCCCATTTCGGGCGGAGGTGAAAATGTCCCGTTCCACAGGCCTCGGCGCCGCGCTCGATCCCGCGTGCCTCGCCGATCCGATCTCCTTCTACGCCGTCACGGACGGCCACTACTACCGCTCGCCCGCGACCGGCCGGGTCTTCCGGCTGATCATCGACCGCGAGGCGATCGCCGCCGCGAACGACAGCGACGACGACTCCGTGGACGGCATCGACTTCCGCGAGATGCCGCCCGACGTGATCGCGCACGCCCTCTCGCGGCCGATCGCCACCTGGCAGCTCGCGGCCGAGTTCGGCGACGAGATCGCCGCGCTGGTGCACGACGTCGCCGACGAGATCGACGCACACGAGCAGGCCTGCCCGCTCGCCGCCGTCGCGCCGATGGTGGCCCCGCCCGCGGTCCTCGGGCTCACGCGCGATGTGACCCTCGTGGTCCTGGCCGCCATCGAGCGCGGCACTGCCAAGACCCTGACCGCGGCGCTGGCCGCCCGCGGCGTGATCGCCGAGACCATCCTCGTCTTCGCGCAGCTGCAGAAGCTCCAGCGCGAGGGCCTCGTGGAGGCCGTCTCCGGCGTCGACTCCAGCGCGATCTGGGCCGCGACCGTCGACGGTCTGCGCAAGGCCGCCAAGCTCCAGGCCGCCCTCGCCGCGGTCTCCGAGTAGACCGTGCGGCCCGCGCTCCACCGCGCGGGCCGCGGTCGATCACCCGCATTTTGCGACGTGCTCGAGGTTGCCCTTCGTCCAGTCCCCGTCCTGGAATTGCCCGTCGCCGTTCGGGTCGCAGTAGCCCCCGACGTTGACCGCGGAGCAGGTCTGCGGCGGCAGCTGGCAAAACGACGTGATGCCCGGCGCACACGGGCAGTCGCTCAGACACTTCGGCTGTTTCAGGCAGTCGCCCGGGCAGAAGCCGGCGCCCCAGCACGCGGGCTCGGTTTCGGCGCCCGTGCACTGCCCATCGCCGCACACATCCATCGGCTCGGGTCCGCCCGTCGAGCTGGAATCGCCCGCGCCGGTGCTCTCCCCTGAGCCCGTCGATCCGCTCCCCGTCGACCCCTCGTCGGTGCTCGCGCCGAGGTCGGCCGCGACCGCGCCGAGGTCGAGCACGGGATCGCCGCTGGAGCTCGAGGCGCCGGTTGACGTGCTGATCTCCCCACCAGTAGTGGTGTCGACGCCGGGCAGATCAAGCCGTGGTGTCTCGGGGTCTGGCGCGGGCTCGCTGGTCGCCTCGATGCCAGTGAGGCCGTCCGGGTTGTAGGAGGGCGGGCGCGGGCCCACGTCGCAGGCCGTGAAAACAAGTGCCACCACAAACGCTCGCATGCTGTCACACTCCATCCCCCGCTCG
>ERZ650309.35-NODE-35-length-66226-cov-9.918272_pt1 | contig 66226 bp, 74 predicted proteins | sample MGYA00376245_ERZ650309 | MGnify/ENA primary metagenome ERZ650309 (study PRJEB26733, sample SAMN07839294) | wastewater metagenome | biome: urban; feature: wastewater treatment plant; material: waste water | place: USA: North Carolina | collected 2016-04-26 ... | reverse complement strand
TGTGTAGGTGTGTAGGTGTGTAGGCTTTTGGGTGTGTAGGTTTGTTTGTATAAAAAAATACCCCCCATTGCTGGGGGGATTGGGCTAGGGCTGCTTGGCAGACCATGCTTCACGCTTCTTCTTGCGCTTGGCTTCGGATTTCTCCGAGGTGAAGGCTGCATCTTCCTTGATATCCTTGGCGTACTCTTCTCCAGCCTCAGCAATATAGCTGACGGCGTTTAAGAAGGAGGTCAGTACCTTCCAGAAAGTCTTCCAGGTCTTCTTCATTTTGAGCTCCGATGGTTGTGGCGAAATGCCAGATAACATGAGCCCCGCTCATGCTCAGTAGGGGGGTGGGTATGTAAATATATAAATCCCTCTAAGGAGGGGGGGATATATTTTTATATAGACCCTGGGGGGTCTAACGTACTGAACTCGTAGGCAGAAACTAGGTCTTTTCAAAACCTGAACTCGTAGGCAACTTCCTATATCTATAAAAACCTGAAGTGGTACCCAGGAATAAGAGATAGGTAAGACCTGGAGATAGAAGAGGACTGGGGGCTTGGGCTGACGGACGGAAGGATAGGGGGGAGAGGATAGGCATCTATGATGCCTGCACAGGGAGGGGGGTTGTCAAGAGGGAGGTGGCAGGAATGTGGTGGGGGCGGGCAATGTAATGGCGTTACATTTGTTAGTTGGAGGGGGTTTTCTGTAGGGGAAACCAAGGGGTAGGAATGGGGTAGGGGGTACCTGTTATTTACTGGTTTCCCCGTGGGGAGAGGGGGTGGTTCAGGAAGGGGCCCAGGAGCGCGTACAGGAGGGGGTAGGTACTAAGTAGTACCTATGGGTGGGTGTGGGGTAGAAAAGGCTTGTATGGGCCTGCTGGGGGGCTGTAGGATGCGGGGAAACTAAGAGGTAACAGGTGGGGTGGGGTATGTTGGAAAGAGCTGTGTTGCAGAAGGTGTTGCCCAAGGGGATATACAGCACGCTGACAGATGAGACCGTGGCTACCATGAATGCCCTGATACAGGATCCGGAATTGCAGGAGCAGTATCGGGAGAATTTCCTGAGCTACACCCAGGTATTGCAGGAAGGCAGGTGGAAGCTGCTGGATTACACGAAGGCAATCAAGTATGTGACCCATAAACTGATGGGGGCCACCAACATTGAGGCGTACGCCAAGGCCATGCCTGACAGGTATGCCCGCTTGGTCATGATGGGGATATGCGAGAAGGATATTCATGCCCATGTGGCAGGGTTTACCAAGGGTAAACTGGTTAATGCCATTCTGGAGCAGAGCATCATTCCTTCCTGGATTCTGAACCAGGATATGTACCAGAAGGCGTTGAATACCCAGCTGGAGTTGATGCTGCATGCCAAGAGCGAAAAGGTCAGGAGTGATGCGGCCAATAGCCTGTTGACCCATTTGAAGGCACCGGAAGTGAAGAAGTTCCAGCTGGATGTGGGCATCAAGGAAGACTCCACGATTGACGCACTCAGGGAAGCCACCATGGCTTTGGTGGCGCAGCAAAGACTGGCATTGCAGGCCGGAGTGCTGAATGCGGACGAGGTGGCACGGGCACGGGTGATAGAGGCGGAGGTGATTGATGTTTGATTCCATGTATCTTAGGGCAGATGAGTACTATATGGTGCAGAAAACAGAAGAGATTAAAGAGCCAGTATCAGAGATCATCATTCCTGTGTGTATGATGAGTGATGAAGAGTTCTTACGTGGAGAAAGCAAATGAGTATCTGGACACCTGATATGCTGATGGCGCTTGACTATATGGGTATCTTATCTAGAGACAGTGCTAAATGGTGGCAGCAGGATAACCAAAGGTTTGAGGGTACAAACCCTAATCTATTGGATAGGGTAGGACGTTCATTGAATCCAATGACTGCATTGGGCAGTGCTATGGGGGAAATGCAGAGTGGGGCAGAGGCAGGGGATAAGACACAAATGGCCATGGCTTTACTGCAAGCATTGCCTGTGTTTGGTGTATTGAAGGCAATGAGTGTACCGGGGAAAGGGTTGCAAAAGGCAGGGGTGAGAATGGTAGCCGATCCAAAGGCTACCTTTGGTTTAGGTATAGGCGCTACTGTTGGTACTTCAGCTTATGATGCTTGGGATAACAGAAAATGAGTAAAGTACACCCGGACGGTACGCCATGGGGTGTAGAGGATTACCTGAATAACCTGAGCTATGCCCTGGATCCCGGGTATGTGCCTACGGATTTTGCCCTGCAGTTTGTTACGTTTATCAAGCTGGTGAATGGGGAAAGGGGGGAAGAGCATGCTACCCCGGTGACCCATTACCGAATGCTGGATACGGTAACTGAGCGGGAGCACCGGGTAATCAATCTGTGTCACCGGGGCTTGAGTAAGACCACCCTGCTGGCGGAATACCTGTTCCTGTACCTGGCTACCTATGGGGAATTACCTGGTTTCGGTGCTGTGGATCTGGCTTTGTATGTGTCTGACTCCATTGAAAATGGGGTAAAGAACATGCGTAAGAACCTGGAATTCCGGTGGGGCAATTCGGAGTTTCTGAAAACGTATGTTCCAGGTGCCAATTTCACGGATATCCGGTGGGAGTTCACTAACTCGGCTGGCAAGAAGCTAGTGGTTAAGGGCTATGGCGCTAAAACCGGAGTACGTGGGGCCAAGGAAATGGGAACACGGCCTCAATTGGCAGTGCTGGATGACTTGATCAGTGACGAGGATGCACGGTCAGGCACGATTATCAGTGCCGTGGAAGACACGGTGTACAAGGCAGTGAACTACGCTCTGCATCCCAGCAAGAACATGATGATCTGGAACGGTACCCCCTTCAATGCCAAGGATCCCCTGTACAAGGCAGTGGCTTCCGGGGCCTGGAGGGTCAACGTGTTTCCGGTATGTGAGGAGTTTCCATGTTCCCGAGAGGAATTCCGAGGTAGCTGGCCTGATCGGTTCAACTATGACTACGTGAACAGCCAGTACCGGAAGGCATTGAGTCTGGGGAAGGTGGATTCCTTCAACCAAGAGTTGATGCTGCGCATCCTGTCAGAGGATGAGAGGCTGGTGGGTGAAGGGGACTTGCGGTGGTACAGGCTGGAGACCCTGATCAACAACAAGGGCAAGTTCAATTTCTATATCACCACTGACTTTGCTACCTCCGAAAGCCAGAAATCCGACTTCTCGGTCATTTCGGTATGGGGCTACAACAACAATGGAGATTGGTTTTGGGTTGACGGGATCTGTGAGCGGCAGACCATGGACAAAAATATCAATGACCTGTTCAGGTTGGTGCAGAAATGGAAACCGCAGGAGGTCGGCATTGAGGTAACCGGCCAACAGGGGGGATTCATCTCCTGGATTCAGGACCAAATGCTGAACCGGAACGTGTATTTCACTCTGGCTTCTGACAATAACGGGGGCAAGCCCGGTATCAAGCCCGGAACAGGTAAGCTGGTGCGCTTCAATACCGTGCTGCCTATGTTCAAGATGGGCAAGATGTACTTCCCGCAGGAGATGAAGGCGCATAAGGCACTGGCAGAAATGCTGCTGGAGCTTTCACAGGTGACAGCTGCTGGCTTCAAGAGCCGCAAGGATGATGCACTGGATACCATTTCCCAGTTGAGTAACCTGCATCCTTGGAAACCCTCGGAAGAAACCATGCTCAAGCAGGCCGGGGCCGCATCAAATATGTGGGATTTGGAAGAGGAACCCGTTACAGTTCCCCGCATGAATTCCTACATTGTGTGAGGGTGCCATGAAACTATCAGAGATATTCCGCCAGCTGTCGTATGGGGAATTGTCCCAGCTTAACATCGGTAATACGGGTGCCGGGGAGATCAGTGATGCTGATTATGATCGCCTGGTTTCGGCCATTAACCTGGGGCTGACCGCGCTGTATACACGCTTCCCATTGTCCAGGAAGACCCTGGAATTACAGCTGGTTTCCGGGCAGGGACTGTATTACCTGAGCCGCAGCTTTGCCGTGAGCAATGAGGATTCGCTGGAGGATCCCAAGTACATCCTGGATTCCAATGAAGATCCTTTCATGGATGACCTGTTGAAGGTGCTGCAGGTAACCACTGATGCCGGGGATGTAATCCTGCCTCTGAATAAACGCGGGGATGTGTGGTCCCTGTACACTCCGACCGTTACTTCATTATCAGTACCGTATGGCATCCACACCCCTGATTCAGAAACCCCGTCGGACTATGTAACGGCAACCCTGTTGGTGGAGTATCAGGCCAATCACCTGTACTTGCCCGTGGGAGTGGGGGAATACCGTGCTGATACCGTGGATGTGGAACTGCCGTATGCCTACCTGGAGCCGTTGCTGTACTATGTTGCCAGCAGAATGCATAACCCGATTGGAATGGTTAATGAGTTTCACATGGGAAACAGCTTTGCTGCCAAGTATGAGGCGGCCTGCCAGACACTCGAACGGCACAATGTTTCAGTTGATCAGGTAGGCTATACAACCAAGTTTGCAGACAGGGGCTGGGTATGAAAGAGATTACGCTGGGAGTTCAAGCTCCGGATATTGATACTGGTTGGGCCAATCCCCCCAAGCTATCTGACCTGAAGGGGGATCTTCAGGAAGCCCTGCCTTACCATACCGAGCGGGTAACTGCCATTCAGACCTGGCTTGATAATCTGCATGTGCGCAATGGTGCCAAGGTTTCCAAGGGGGGTACAGGCAGTAAGGTAGTACCCCGGCTTATCCGTAAGCAGGCTGAATGGCGATACCCTGCGCTCAGTGAACCATTCCTGAGTACGGAAGATATCTTCAAGGTATCCCCCACTACCTGGGAGGACAGGGAGGCTGCCCGGCAAAACCAGATGGTGCTGAACTACCAATTCAACAATCAAATCAACAAGCAGCTCTTCATTGACAAGTATGTGCGGGCTGCCGTGGATGCCGGGGTTGTGCTTATGCGCCCGGGCTGGTGCTATGCCGATGAGGAAATTGAGGAGGAGGTACCTGTATTTGAGTATGTGCCTGATGAGCGGTTCGGACAGATATATGAGCAGCTACTGCAATTACGGAATACCTCCCCTTCCCAATTCCAGACGGATGTTCCCCAGGAGTTGCAGGATGGCTTAGCCATGTCCGAGCAGGCTGGGCTGCCATTGGCCCCCATGCAGGTAGGATATGGGAAACAGAAGCGCGTCAAGGTATTGAAGAATCACCCTACGGTCACCCTGTACCGGGCTGAGAATGTAATCATTGACCCCACCTGCGAAGGTGACATTTCCAAGGCATCCTTTGCCATCTTCAAGTTCAAGGACAGCTTGTCCGGATTGGCCAAACAGAAGCTGTACAAGAACCTGGAATACGTGGATGTGTCTTCTGCCAGTCCGCTGTCATCCCCGGATAGTGATACCACCAAGGGCCCGGAAGCCCAGTACAACTTTGGATTCAAGGATAACCCCCGCAAAAAGCTGGATGTGTATGAGTACTGGGGATTCTGGGATATCCATGGTACCGGTGAGGTAGTGTCCGTAGTGGTGGCCTGGGTGGGGGATACCATCATCCGCATGGAGGAGAACCCATTCCCGGATAAGCAGATTCCCCTGATTACCGTGGCTTACCTGCCCATGGATGACACGATATATGGGGAAAGCGATGGAGCTTTGCTGGAGGAAAACCAGAAGATCCTTGGGGCTGTTACCCGGGGGATGATTGACCTGTTGGGCAAGAGCGCCAATAGCCAGATCGGGTATAGCAAGAACCTGTTCGATGCTACCAACCGACGCAAGTTTGAGCGGGGAGAGGACTATGAGTTCAATCCCAATGTGAATCCGGAAGCGGCCATTCACATGCATAGGTACCCGGAAATTCCGCAGAGCGCCTTGCTGATGGCCCAGCTGCAGCAGCAGGAAGCAGAGTCCCTTACGGGCGTTAAGAGCTACCATACGGGCATTGGGGCGGCAGCCTTGGGGGATGTAGCGGCGGGTATCAGAGGGGCCCTGGATGCGGCTTCCAAGCGGGAATTGGGAATCCTCCGGAGGCTTGCTGCGGGAGTGGTGGAGCTGGGTAAGCGCATCATCTCCATGAATGGGGTATTCCTGTCGGATACCGAGGTGGTACGTATTACCAATGAGGAATTCGTAGAGGTATCCCGTGACAGCCTGGTTGGAAATTTTGATATCAAGTTGAATATCAGCACGGCCGAGGAAAACAACAACAAGGCCCAGGATCTTGGGTTCATGTTGCAGACTGCCGGCAGTAACATGGATCCCTCCATGTACCAGCTGATATTGGCTGACATTGCCAGGTTGAAGCGCATGCCTGATATGGCTGAGCGTATCGAGAACTTCCAGCCACAACCCAATGAACAGCAGCAACAGCTACAGCAATTGGAGTTGCAAAAGGCCCAATTGGAAGTGGCTAAGCTACAGGCGGAGATTCAGGCCACCATTGCCGGTGCCAGCTTGAGTGAAGCCCAGGCTGCCAAGCTGCAGGCTACTGTTGACAAGATGAGCCTGGATTTTGTTGAGCAGGAATCGGGTGTTACCCAGGAGCGTAAGCGCCAGTTGGTGGGTGAGCAGGCCCGTAGCCAGATGGAGCTGGTTAAGCTCAAGCACGGGCTGGACAAGGAAACCCGTATGCTGGATATCCTGGCTAATTACCAGAACCTCAAGTCTTCCGGGAGAATCCTGTAATGGATCCTATTGATGAAATCCATGGCGATATGCAACGCTACCGGGAAACTGTTTCACTGGGGGCTCAATACGATATTTTGGTAAAGTCCCCGGAATTCCAGAAATTGGTGCTGGAGGGGTATTTGAAGCAGCAGGCTGTATACCTGACACATGCTTTAGGTACCCCCGGTGCTAACCAGGCTGCCATATTTGAGCAGCTTAATGCGATTGGCCATTTTGCCAATTACCTCGAAACCATAAAGCAGCAGGCTACTGCGGCACAGGAATCGTTATTGGATTCCGGCCGTATGCTTGAGCGGCTTTATGAGGAACGCCTGTAACCCTTAACCAGGAATTGAACTATGACTACTGAAGCTGATTTTCTGTCCCAATCTGATGATGATTTCATCTCAGCCCCTTTGCCGGATCTGGATACCCTTGCCGAGGATGTCCCGGCAGAGGATCCTGATGATGGTAATTCAACGCCTGTCCCGGCAAGTGAGGATTCCCATACCCCTGCGGCTTACACAGAGCCCCAGGAAGCGGCTGATGAGCCCCCGGCAACCCTAGACTACGAGAACGAATACAAGCGCCTTCTTGCCCCGTTTAAGGCCAATGGGCGGGATATGCAGGTGGCCTCTGTGGATGAGGCCCTTACGCTGATGCAGATGGGGGCTAACTACAACAAGAAAATGGCAGCCCTGAAGCCGGCGCTGAAAACCATGAAGCTGCTGGAAAAGCATGGCTTGATGGATGAGGCAAAGATCAACTTGATTATTGATGCATGGGAGAAGAATCCCCAGGCCATCAAGAAACTGGTATCCCATGCCGGGGTGGATCAGTATTCTCTGGATGGGGTGGATGATTCTGAATACGTTCCGCAGAATCGTTCCATTTCTGACAGTGAATATAATCTCACCAGCATATTCGAGGAATTGTCTACAGGTCCGAACTATGCTCGGTTTGTTGACGTTGTTACAAAGGAGTGGGATGATAAATCCAAGCAGGTATTTGTTGAACATCCTGATGCACTCAAAGTCATCTCCAACCACATTGATAGTGGCGTGTATGACGTGATTGCCCAGGAACAAGAACGCCTTGCTTTGTTGGGTAAGCTTGACGGCTTATCCTCCATCGAAGCCTATCGGAAAGTTGGTGATGCACTATATGCGGCAGGACGGCTCAACCATTTACTTGGAAGCGCGCCCCAAGCAGCTAAAGGCACACCCTCGAAACCGGATAAGGGAGTAGATTCCCGGTCCCAGGATCGGCAGCGTAAGGCAGCTGTAAGTGCCCCACGAAACGCAGGAGCTCCTGCAGGCAAGGCAAATCAGGAATACAACCCCCTGGCCATGTCTGATGAGGAGTTCAAGAAGATAACCCCCAAGTTTGTTTAAGAGGATGTGACCATGAATTACAACGATCCGCTACATTCTTCGGCTTCCAGTATTGGTTCCCAGACGGTAACCGATTACTTCAAGAAGAAGGCCCTTATTGAAGCCCGCAAGCTTCAGTACTTTTCTCAGCTGGCCGATGTCACCGCCATGCCCAAGAACATGGGCAAGAAGATTACCCAGTTCCTGTACCTGCCGCTGCTGGATGACCGCAACCTGAATGACCAGGGTATCGATGCTGCCGGCGTTACCATCGATAGTGGCTATTACCAGGTCTGGTTTCCCTCTACTACCCTTCAGGTAATTGAAGCCGGCTATGCAGCAGCCGTTGCTGCCATCAATGCTGCGGGCTTTGTAGTTGATACTGGGGGTGCCAACTCAGGTGCCAAAGGTACAGGCTACCGTACCATTCGCTTTGCTCAGGTTCCGGTAACCCAGCTGGGCACTGCTCCTACGGTTGCTGCCGCCAAGGGTGCCTCACCTCCCCCGTCCAACGTGGGCACGGCCATGGAACTGTATGGTGTGTACAACGCTTCCCAGAAAACTGCCTTGGAAGGGGCCGGTATCCTGAACAATGATGTTGCTGGCACTGCTGCTATCCTGGCCACCAAGCGGCTCTCCGGCAACCTGTATGGCTCCAGCAAGGATGTCGGCACCATCTCCGGCAAGCTGCCGGCGCTGTCCGAAACTGGCGGCCGTGTGAACCGTGTTGGTTTCAAGCGCGTTCAGCTGGAAGGCACCTTCGAGAAGTTTGGTTTCTTCGACGAATACACCCAGGAATCCCTGGACTTCGATTCCGATGCCGAACTGCAGATGCACATTCACCGTGAAATGGTGGATGGCGCTACCGAGATTACCGAAGATGCCCTGCAGATCGACCTGCTGACCTCTGCCGGCGTGGTTCGCTATGCCGGTGATGCCATCAGTACGGCTACCATCGGTGCCAATGACGTGGTGGATTACGGTGACCTGCTGCGCCTGTCCATTGATCTGGACAACAACCGCTGTCCGAAGCAGACCACCATCATTACCGGCACCCGCTTGGTTGATACCCAGACCATCAACGGTAATCGTGTGCTGTACGTGGGCTCTGAGCTAATTCCCACCCTGCGTGCCATGGTTGATCTGCACAGCAATCCGGCCTTCGTCTCCGTTGAGAAGTACGCTGCCGGTACCACCGTGCTGAATGGTGAAATCGGTACCATTGACCAGTTCCGTATCGTGGTTGTTCCGGAAATGATGAAGTGGGCTGGTGCCGGTGCTGCTATCGGCGGTGACGCCACCATGTACAGCACCAACGGCCGGTTCGATGTGTTCCCGCTGCTGTGTGTTGGTGAAGGCTCCTTTACCACCATTGGTTTCCAGACTGATGGCAAGGGTGTCAAGTTTGCCGTTACCCATGTGCCACCTGGCAAGGACACGGCTGACCGTACCGACCCGTATGGTGAGACCGGCTTCATGTCCATCAAGTGGTACTACGGCTTCATGGTGCTGCGCAGTGAGCGCATCGGGTTGATCAAGTCGGTTGCCCTGATGTAATTCAAGCTGTAACCTGACGGGGGAGCATTTGCTCCCCCTTTCTATTTCTGGAGAACTGCAATGCACATTACCGATTCTGAAAACCTGCCTGCTGTTGATGAACTGGATTCCCTGAAGAAACGCGCTACCCAGATGGGTATTGGTTTCCATCCCTCTATTGGCCTGGAGAAGCTGCGTGAAAAGGTGAATGCCGCTCTGACTGCGCCAGAGCCTCAGGAAGAGCTTGTTGCCCTTTCCCCTACCCAAATCAAGGAAAGTGTTGCTGAGTACCGTAAACGGCGCGCTGAGGAAGCCGGAGAGCTGGTCCGTATTCGAGTTACCTGTATGAATCCCGCCAAGCGTGAGTGGTCGGGTGAGATCTTCACTGCCGGCAATGCTACGGTTGGTACCTTCAAGAAGTACGTTCCCTTCGGCATTGAGGAGGGTTGGCACGTTCCCCGTATCATATTCAATATGATCATGGAGCGTCGTTGCCAGATTTTCCAAAGTGTTCCTGATGGCCGGGGAGGCAAGAAGCGCGTGGGTAAACTTATCCCGGAATTTACAGTGGAAGTGTTGCCTAACCTGACCCCGGATGAACTTCGCGCATTGGCCCAACGTCAGGCCATGGCCAACGGCACCGCTGAGGAATAACCATGATTACCCTGTCTACTGCGTCACCTGATGATGTAACCCTGGCTGATCTGACCACAGCTTCCCTGGATGGGAACGGGGTGTTTGATGTACTGATGAATGCTGTACGTGTTCAGCTGATGAATGAGTACACCAGCAACCGTATTCGGGGGCCGGAGTATGCCAGGGTATTTTCCGAAACTCTTGTACAGGTGTTGGGGGTTAGCGCCTCCTACACCGTGTCCCATATCAAGGCCCAACATGAGATTGCCATTCTCAAGCAACAGCTGATCAACCTGCAGGATGAGCTAACCACGGCTACCAAGCAACGAGAACGACTGGACGCTGAAATGGCCTTACTGGCGAAGAAGGGGCTGGTTGAACAGGGGCAGATTGATGGTGCCGTATTCAATGAAACCAGTGTGCTTGGCAGACAGGCTGCTCTGTATAAACAGCAAGCGGCTGGCTTTGTAAGGTCTGCTGAGCAGAAGGCGGCTGAACTCTTGTTGGATACCTGGCAGATCCGCAAAACCACGGATGATTCGGGAGTATACAACGATGAGAAAAACCGGCTGCATGACCTGTACTTGGGGGGTGCTGTAAAAACCCTTCTTGAAGGGGTGGGCATTGATGTGGCAGCCATTGATACCGAAGCTACTCCCCCCGTAATCGAGGAATGATATGGGCCTGCTTGGCACTACCAAAACCAAGACTTTTGTAGGTACCTCGGTATCCCCCGTGATGACCAAGGATACCTACGATGGTGCTGTCAAGCAGGCCATATTTTCCTATATTGGGGGCAGTTCCAAGCGATTATCCTCTGGCTTCCAGGGAAGCCTTTTAAAGGGCATTGCTTCCAAGATGGCCTCCTACTACAGGTATGGTACTGAAACCTACCTCTATGGGGCTCCCAAGGGCTCTGTGCTATCCCCATCCAGTGCCTCGGCCGAGGTAAAGGCAGCTATCGAGGATGAGCTATCCGCCACGGTAACCCTGGACTACAGCGTTTTTGGTTTCTTGAATTATGCCCACCTGGCCTGGAAAGAGGTGGATGACGTTTATGGCTATGATGCTATGGACAACACGCTGGCTACCCTTACTGCCCTGAAAGGTTCGGATGTATTCCTTGATGCCGTGCATGTGAGGTTTCCTGCGGATTTGCTGGATGAGCTCCCTCCGGAAGCCTTCAGTGTGTCAGGTGGTCCTGCCATTACAGTGACATCGGATGCAGGGGCTACGGCTATAAGCGTCACCATTGACTACCACTCCGTAGATCTGGTTTGGGATCCGGGAACCTCCAGTTATATTCCGGTAAACATTGATGATTCCGAAGTGGTTACTACGGATCTGACGGTACCTGATTACGAACCCCAGCAAGATTTCTTCCATGCCCGGTATATCCATGCCGGACAGACCCATTACTGGGTATATCGGCTTGGTGATGGCACCCATCCTGATCTGGACAGCTATTTTGATTCTGGTTTCATTGAGAATGGTAGTTATTACCCATGGATCTATTTCAGATTTGGGGGAATCCAGGGTAATGCGGATACGGACTCTGATTGGTACAAGCATTCCCGATACATGTGCAATAAGCTGGGGCTTGGCTTTGATACCGTGGCAGATGCCATAGCTGTCAATGGGAATATAGGGGAGGTGCTTCAGGCAATCCTCTGGTTTGCCGTACCGCCGACCACCGATAACAAGGCCATGCTCAAGTATCTGTGGGCGTATTTCTCGGAAGCCTATATCACCCAGGGGGGCGAACTGACAGCCCTTACCCGGGCAGAGTTCAAGGCTGATTTTGCGGATAGCTGGGTAAGGCCCTATACGAACCTTATTCAGGATGCTCGGTTCAAGATGTTACTTGGGCATAGCGGCATCTGGAAAAGGCTTGTAACGGGCTCCCTGGGCCCCGTAGGCACCATCCAGGCATCCACTGATACCTTCACGACCAAAGGTGTGTATATCAATGACACTGGTGGGGTGCAGAATAAGTACACCCGGTACACCATGCACTATTACTCCAAGCAGATATCGGCCACGGAATATGAGGAGATTCAGGTACTGGAGTTGAGCACACGTTACAACGTCTACCAGTTCTATTGGAGCATCGGTGATGGGGATGAAAATCAGGCCATTGTGCTGATACCCCTGGATAGGGCCTTGATGGATACCTTGTCCTTCAAGGATAGGGATGAGGTATTCAGCCGGGGGATGCAGCTGGTATTCAACAGCATGGTGCAGATCAAGGTTGATTGGTATGAGCAGCCTTGGTTTCAGTTCATCATGATTGTGGTGGCTGTGGTTATTACCGTACTGTCTGTTGGGGAGCTTGCCAAGCCAATGGCTGATTTGCTGGCATTGCTGTCTGCCGGCAAGATGCTGGCAGCCTTCAAATTGCTGTTCAAGATAATCCTGAAACGGGTATTGATACTGAAAGCTACCCGGCTCATCATCAAGGAATTGGGCTTGGAAGGTGCTCTGGCACTGGTGGCTTCAGTTGTGGCCTTTACTTTGGGGGGTATAACGGCCAAGGAATATGGTCTTAACATTCCAAAATTGGATGACTGGATACTGATAACCATGTCCCTGATTAAGGAGACCTCCAATTACGTTCAGGAACTCCAGATCAATATCCAAAGTGAGTTGGCGGCCCTGGATACGGAGTATGCTGCCAAGATGGATAAGTTGGCGGACCTGGATGAAGAGCTTCATGGTGGTGCCAAGTGGGCGCATTATTTGATTGATGGAGAAACTCCGGAAAGCTTCCTGGCCCGTTCATTGAGCCCTGCAGACATGCAGGTTCTGTTGTATTCTGCAGATGCGTACATAGACTACATGCTGCGTTTACCTAAACCTTTCGGAGTATGACCATGCTCGATCTAGCTAATGTTATTACTGGTGTACCTGCTGTACAGCCTTCCCGCCCTGGCACACCTGTTGGGGGATTTCCCCTATTATCGTACCCTTCCCCAACAACCCCTGTAAGCACCGGGAACAAGGGCAAGGGCAAAGGCAAGGCTGCCAGTAGCACATCTAAGGGACGTGCCCCTAAAGCGACAACAGCAGCAACAAATGTGCCTGTTCAGCAGGTGCCCCTGAATGGTGGCCTATTCGGAACATACCTGCCTCCCGATCCGGTACCTAATTTCAATGTACCCGGTTTTGGAGTACCCACAGGTTTTACGGTAGCTCCTCTGGATATGCCGGGGGTGTTGTCCGGCAGCAATTCCGGGGTGGATATGGCAGGCGTGGATGCTACGAATAACACGCTTAGCACGTTATTGGGGTCTACGACTACTTCCGGCATTCCCTCGACAGGAGCTACCCAATTACAGGACCTCTGGCAGGCGTTTACAGGCGCTATTGGCGGGGCTGCTGATAAGGTATTACCTGATTGGGTAAGCAGCCCTATTGACGCGCTGAAGAGGTCTGGTGCATTCGATAGTACTGATCCGGCAACCAAGGCGGTAAAGAGTGGTTGGCTAGGTCCGGTAATATCCTTTACCAAGGGCTTGGGTGAGCTGTACTTGGGTAAGAAGACCTATGATCTGGCCAAGGATCAAGCCAACTTCCAGAAGCAGGCATACCTGACCAATTACGCCAATCAGGTTCAAGCCATGAATCGGGATCAGGAAGATAGGCAGCGGGTACGTGCTGCAGGTTCTACCAAGGCTGAGAGCGTGGATAGCTACATGAGCCGTAATCGGATTATTTGAGGTGACACCATGACTACAGATCGCATTACCTGGCAGAACGTGGCCGCCCCTGACTTTGGGGCAGCCGGCCTATTGATGGGGAGCGCCAGCCAGCTGGTAGGCAAGGCATTTGATGGTTTCAATTCCCTCATGTCTGACCGTGCCAAGCAACAGGCCGATAACCTGACCAAGACCCAGGATTACTGGACCAAGATGGCGGGTATCCCTATCCAGCGTCTGGGAGTGGAGGAAGCCACAGCTATGTCTGTGCTGGATCCTATGATGGCCCTTTCCAAGCTAGGGGGGCTCCCTACGGATGACAAATCCATATTTGATATACCGGCTATTGCTGGATTGCTGGCTGCCAGAGTGCCCAAGGCACGGGAAGAAGCTTCTGCCAATATAGACTGGCAGAACAAGCAGGCAGGTATCGCAGAAGCACCCTTGCTTACCGTAGCCACGGAAACCATGCTTAAGGATCCGGCACGGGCATTTACCAATATGTCCGCTTTGCTGAATACCCCGGAGATGGCAGGTCTGCGTCCGGCCACACGAAGCCAGCTACTGAAAGATGCGTACTCAACCACTGCGTCTGCCAAGCAGGCGGCATTGACTAACAAGCAGGCAGCCTTGGGCATACGCGAGAGAGAGATAGCCATAGATAGCGCCGTGGCAACCCAACGGGATAAGGATCAGGCGGCCAAGCTGAAGCACGCGGATGAATTTGTGCGAGCTACTACCAGTAGCCGATCCAACGGCTTGCTGGAGTTTGATGAGAAGGGGGAACCCCTGGCACCTGTTAATACCTTATCCTTGTTCAACAAGCTGCAAGCTGAGCAAGGCGAGTCATCCAACATTGGTAATACTCCGTTTTCCTGGTACGACTTTTTTTCCTCAACTGATAATAATACTGTTGCGGGGGCAGCGAAGCTTGATACGGAGGTACCCATCAATTATGTGGATGCTTCAGGGAAGAAACAAATATTTCTGGCGCATATCCCTACACGTACAAAAATGGATATGGTTACTAAACACGCTTCCCTGGGGGATGAGGAAGATTTCGAGGAGGAAGCAGGCAAGCTTGTTAAAGGGATTAACGCATTCTTCAGTCTTTCCAGTGACGACCCTATAGCAGAGCTAAAGAAGGCTGGTTATACCCCGGGGGAGATATCCAAAATCACCGAAAACGCAACGGCTATGCTTGAAGAGGCTGCCTTCCGCAGCAACCGCCAAGCAGTCAAGTCCGCAGCCCTTAGCGGGTCTTCCTTGGAATCCGCATTATTGAGGATGTATGCGGAACGGGAAGGGCAGCGGCAAGCGGCTATCAAAGCTGCTAAAGAAGCGCGCAAAAATAACCCCCAGTCTCCTGGGGCTAATGCCAACACCCTGCTAGCGCCAACTGGTGGAAATAGAGCCCTGTACGGGCTCCCTTGAACCCGTGACCACCACTATTACCCGGCGCTCTTGTAGCGCCGTTTTTCTTTAAGCAGTATCCTCCCAGCATTGCTCACTATCGCCCCTACACCCATACGAGGCCCGTCATGGCTGATAAACGTACTTATGTGAATCCTGCTACCACTCTTCTGGAGGCCTCGAACCGGTCTCGTGCCCATCTCGGAAACATATCCGCCAATTCCGGCGATGCTTTGCAAGCTCTGAAGGATCTGGCTTACGAAACTGCTCTGAATGCCGGTCCGGTTCTTGCTGGTAATCAACTTCTGGGGGCTGCTGAGCGTAATCTGGGACCGGGTGGTGCCTTGGAGGTTATCCCGGGACAAGCATGGTCCACCATTCCTGGCACCGAGATCGGGGGCGCTATCGGTAGCGCTGTGGATACGGTAGCTGGGCCTGTTCTGTCCCTGGCATCAAGCCTTGCCCGCGTGGGTATAGGTGCGGTTGAGCTGCAGAACAATGCCCCTTGGCTTATGGACACTGCCCGCCTTGACGTGAATGACATTGAAAACTTGGCTGTATTCCAGAGTCCCCGTGCTACGCCGGAGCAGAAAGCCAAGGCTTGGCAATACATGACCACCAAGGAAATTCCCCAACTCATTGGTGGGCCCATTACCCTTGATGAGTACTATTCCAAGGCATCTGGCCGGGCAGACACGGCAAGTACGCTGCTTAACCTCAATCAGGACATCACTGACAATCTGGATTCTGATTACCCTGTTCGCCGGGAGGTGCGGGGTGCGCTGGACAGGGATGCCAAATTCCATGAAGCATCCCAGAATATCCAGGATACGGTTGATGCCAAGGGGGCCCTGTCCCTTGAATACCTTGGGGCCATATTGGCCAATTCTCCCCAGCTGGCTATGTCTGGCTTGGGTGCTGCTGCTGATCATCCGTTATCTGCAGTTAATAACGTCGCTGAAAATGCGGGTGCCAGCTTACTGGCGGCGTACTTTGGTGGTCCGGCCGCAATGGCAGCAGTAAGCTCCTTGCAAGAGGCACCTGGCATCTTGGGTGAAAGACTGGTTAAGGGGCATATTGCCCCCCGCGAGCATGGTGTGTCCGGGGTTGAGCAGACAGTGGGTCTTGTGGGAACCGCTGCTGCCCATGCTGCAGCTGATTTTGCAGGTGACCTCCTTATGGCCAAGGTTGGCGGCCTGCTTAAAGGTGCCAAGGGTACTGCCTCCTCACCCCTGGCAGCACTGGGTGGGGCGTCTGCTGCCAAGGGTCTGGGGGTGATACCCGCTACTCTGAAAGCGGGCATTAAGACAGTTGGCAGCACTGGTGTGGAAATGGGTACTGAAGGGATTCAGCATGACCTTGAGCAGTACATCAGGAATGAGCCTACGAGCGCCACTGCCCGTGGCGAAGCCATGGCATTGGCCAGTATATCGGCGGGTGCCATTTCTACCCCGGGTAGCGTACTTGGGATTGCTCGGGACGTAGCGCTGCGTCGGGGCAATAATCAGGTTGAAGGCTCCGCTTTCAATAGCCATGAACTCCGGGCCTTGGAGAAGGCACGCAAGGAAGCTATCCCCAATGAAGAGGCGCTGGTTAAAGCTGGCTTGATGAGGCCTCTTGGCATGCAACTGCTTATTGAGCGGACTCACTACCTGGATGGTCAGATCAAAGAGTTGGGTAAGACTGCCAATGATGCAAGTGCCACCCCCGAAGAGCGCACCAAGGCACATCAGGCGCTCACCCGGGTTAAGGCAGAGCTTACCCAGCATCTGGATCTTATGGATGGAATGGCTGCTCCCCGCATAGCTGCCGGCAACGCTGCAATAGACGCCCTTATTGCAGTACGTGATCCCTTGGCTATTACGGATCCTGATGGCAATGCCACCACCTACGGGGATATGAAAACCCGGGTACATGCCATGGCTACAGATGGCACATCAAAGGATGTGCGTAAGCATTGGGAAGATGCCTTGGAAACCAAGGCTGAAGAATTACGCAGTGTGCCGGGTGTGGCGGAAGCTGAAGACGCCTACATGAAGCACCTTGCTGATCCGGTATTGTCCACCATTCCTGAATTCCTGGATTCCCGTAAGAAGGCTCAGGTCAAGAACTCCAAGAAGGCCACTGCCAAACAGCAGATGCAAGCCAAGAATGCCGCAGCAAAGGCTAAGGCTGCTACCCGGAAGATGGCTGCCAAGGCTGCTAAGGCAGCCAAGAAGGCTGCTGCCACCGCCAGCCCTAGCCAAGGTACTACTGCTCCTACATCGCCCGCTATACCGGCTTCTGGGGGCCTTGTTGCGCCTGGTGGTACGCCTACCCCTATCCAGGGTCAGGCAGCTACCTCTACCCAGGGGGCGACTACTCCTTCCACTCCCATGGTTACGCAGGGGCCGGTTACCCCCCAGTCTGCGGCAGCTGCCATTATGGGTACTGCAGCTTCCGTAGATCCAGGTGCCATCGACGATACGGCGGATACGGCGGATACGGATGATGCGGATACCGACATTGCTCCGGATGAGCAGGATCTCACAGCGGATGCCAAGGATCTGGAAGAGATCATTATCCGCAACATGGCCTCACTTGATGAACTGGTGCAGACGGCGGAATTCCAGGAATTCTATGAACGGGTCAAGGATTACCTCAGCCCCGGTATAGGAGCCCTGCTGCGTGAAAGCATGAACCTGGCCACCACCACCAAACACCGGGCTACTACCCTGGAAGGGACCCGTGCCCAGAAACTGACTTCCGGTGGCGTGCATGCCCGCAGTGCTCTGCACTATCTCAAAGAAATGCTGGATTATCTTGAGACGGGTGTAGGTGCCAAGCGTGCCCGTAATAGTGTGGTTGCCCAACGGCGGTATGCGGATAACCAAGCTGAACGTGCTCAGGCTATAAAGGAAGCCCATGCTCGTGCCAAAGCCAGGGGCTATACCGCTAACGAAGGACTGCGGTTCGTTGTCAAGGATGGCATCATGGAGGTCATTCAAGTTCCTGTTGAAGACGGTGAAGCTGGACGCGATGCGGCTAAGGCTGATAACCCGGATATCCTGGTGATCCATAGCGGGTCTACCCGTCTTGTAGCGGCTGCTCTGGAAGAGGCTGATAGCCTGGCTGCCATAGCCCGGGCACTGGAAGATGTGGTGGATACTGATATCAAGGATGCTGCTGCAGTGGCTAAAGCCAAACAGCGCCTCTTGCAGGGCTTCCTTGAAGCCAATCTTGAAGAGGATATGAAACCCCTCACCGCGATCAATAATACGTCCGGGGCTCCCATGTCCCTGCATGCAGCCCGTAAGCTGCTCAAGGGAAAGATAGCGGAATATGCCAATGCCCTGCATTTGTTGGCAGCCTCTGAATATCAGGATGGGCCGGCATTCATGCTTGGGTTACTGAACCTGGTGGTTAACACTCAGGATACCCGGGTTATCAGCACTGTATTAGCCAAGAATCCCGCATTGAATACCCGGGTGGATCGTCGCAGGAAATCCCCGCTATTCCGAGTACGTTCCGGGGTGGCCATGCTTTATGCCTGGGCAGAGATTAACCAGAATTCCAATGCCTCTTTGAATGAGGCTGGATTGACGGCCCTGCTCATGGCCTGGGATCAACGGTATGGCCGCAGCCTCACCGGCAATCTGGCTTCTGAATACCTCCAGGAAGCCCCTGCAAGCCCGATTACGCAATCTTCTCGGGCAAGTAGGGGCAATGCACAGGCTACCCCTGTGGCAGGCCGTAATGCGGTTTCTGGAGCCCCTGTAGATACCCAGGCACCTCAGACTGTTCTGGGTGCTCCGGTTACCGCACCGGCAACACCTGCCTCTGCACCGGCAACACCGGTTGCTACGCCTGTTAAACCGACTCCCGCACCTGCTACACCTGCAACTGTGTCTACGGCTGCACCTGCATCAGGTAACCCAGTCCAGGCTACTTTTGACTTTGGATTGGATGAGACTGTTCCTGCTGCGCTGGCAGTTACTTCTGCTGCACCTGCACCCGTTGCAACAGCTGCTGCTGCTGCTGCTCCTACGCCTACTCCGGCTAAGACAGCTACTGCTGCACCCAAGGAACGCTCACGTACTACACGGGATGGGGTAACCATTGTTGAACTGGAAGCTCCCAACTACCCCACCCGCACGAAGCACAACATTGCCGTCTCTGATGTTACCGTGGCATTTGCTACTGATTTCACGACAGACGGTGAAAAGCTCACGCGTGGCGAGGCTGAAAGAGCGGGTAAGTATGTATCGGCTCCCCTTAATTACCTGGTTAAGCCAGAGAGAGCATGGGAGACTTGGTATGCTGCGTTGGTGAAAGCGGTTATCGCCAAGAAGCCTCAGGTTATCAATGTAGCAGGCAATGCTATCGGCCGTCTTAATGTTGGTATCCCAGAAGAGTCGAGAAAAGCCGCTGATGACAAAACGATACCTGTGCAGGATTGGGTCAATGGTGTTGTGTACCGGGCTTTGAAAGAAATACACGCACAAAACCCTATCAGCAAGGTGGTTTCTGGTGGTCAAACTGGAGTTGACATTGCTGGAGCTATTGCTGCCAAAGCCTTGGGTATACCTGTTGAGGTAACCATGCCTAGAGATTTCAGGCAGGTAACGGCCAAGGGAGCTACCACCACGCAGACTTTTGTAGACGCTATATTCAAGCAGATAGATGATGGCGTAGCTGCCCTGCAGACATCCCTTGGTACCGCCCCTCAGCCCGCTCCTGAGGTCACTGCGGATTCCTTTATGGACGATGCCCCTGTAGATGCCATCCCTGAACAGGAAGCGCAGTTACAGTCTGATGAAGCCCTGGGTGGTGTGGATGATTCTCAAGATACCCCGGGTGTAAGTGCTGAGGACTTTTGGGGTGAAGATGCTGCCGGTTACCTGGATAGCCTGGTAGCGGACAACAATGATTCCCGGTTTACTGGGGAAGAGGCCCCTGTTGAAAAGGCACAAGCTGAGGCTGTCCTGCCCGGTAAAGACGTGCAGATTAACGTGTATTTCGGGTCCAATGAAAACTCCCAGTTTTCCAATCTGGTTAAGCGCCCATTTACTTTCGAGGGACGTAACTATGTAAGCGTTGAACACGCATACCAGTCCAATAAATCTGGGGTATTTGACGCGGTTACTTACGGGAAATACCTTAAAGGACCTGTTGGACGTAAGTTCGCAGGTAACAGGAAAGCGGACAAATCTAAGAATGTCGGTTTGATAACCCGACTCATTCTGGAGAGTTTCAAGCAGAATACTGATGCACGCAAAGCTCTGCTCGCTACGGGAGACGCTACGTTTACCCATAAAGGGGCGGGTGTAAGCAAGTTCTGGGAAACTGCCTTTCCTGCTGCCTTGACGAACGTCCGGGCTATTCTGGCTGGTAAGCAAGAGACAGCCCCTGAGTTAGATACCCTGCCTCAGAATGCCCGCAATACGGGCAATACTGAAGATCCCCGTATTTCTTCCCCGGAGACTGCTTACGAGCGGGCACAGCGTAAGGCAGTTGAAGAAGGGGCCCCTGTACGTACCCTCAAGGACTACCTGAAGGATGTTACCGACCATATCCTGAATAGGTTGAAGGGCCCCATGCGTGTCAAGGTCAAGGAGCTGGCCAAGCACATGGCGTTCCTGCAGATAGCCAAGGAACAGAATGCTACCCCGTATGTGTTGCTCCCCAAGCTTCAGTCGGGGGTTTACATTCCGGCTGAGAGTTCATCTAAAGCGTATGGTATTGCTGCTGAGGGCACTGAGGACATGCAGGGCAATGCCAGACAATTGGGTGCCTTTGACAGTGCCATGAAGGACTTGCAAGAGGGTAAATCGGTAGTTGTTTACGTAAGCTTTCCAGGTGCATCCAGTTTTAGTAAAGAGGTGCGTCCTGATGGCGTTATCCCCCGGGATGTGTATACGATTGCAGTTACGTACTTCGTGGAAGACATTCAAAACATGATTCAAGTAGCCCGTGAAAATGGGGCTTCCTTGACCATCATTGCAGATGATGCCATCTCTGCGTTTACCCCTCACAACAGCGATACTGAGGGGGTTTTTTACAAGGCTCTGGAAGGAATGCCCGGTGAGGTATTGGGTATCCCTATCGTTCCTGACCTTACAAATCCGTGGATGCTGCGGGCTATCAACGCGGCTCTGCAGAAACGCAAGGATGCCAACGGCGAGGTGGACAGCATAGTGGGTGTAATTGATGCCCTTAAGGCCACTAACGCCCTATTGCCGGGTGAGAGTGCGGGTATGGTGTGGCAGGTGGTTCCCAAGAATCTGCCGACTGCTGACAAGCTGGGTAAGGCTACCGAGCTCACTGCTACGCTGGAGGCTCATGGTTTCCAGAAGTACTTCACCATGCCCAGGTTGGCTATTAACCGCATGAAGGAACTCTGGGGAAATGCCACACACACCTTTGCAGGTAACTGGAATACCCTGCAACAAGTACTGTTACCGGCCATTCCTACCTTGTCAGGTACTACGGATACAGGAAGTGTGCTCGCCAGTATGGATACAGCAACCATGGAAGATGTGCAGATGCTCCGTCGGGCTATGGCTCTCATTCGCAGTGAGGTTGAGAAATGGGATCCATACATTGCACACCGTACAGGCAACTCGGATCCTGCTGTTGCAGCCCTGCGTGCTTTCTTTGATGCTGAAGGTAAGTTTGTACCGGTTGTGCAGGAAGCAATTTCCTACGCCATTCTGAATATGATGCTGCGTAACAAGCATGGCAATCCCTACAACAAGGACGACCAGATTGAGAAACTGGTTGATTCTTTATTCCCGGATAACATCGGCATAAGTGAAGCTGCCTATGTGGCGCTCACCTCTCCGGGCATCATCCACAGTAATCTGGTGAACACCCTTGGCACGGATATAGTCAAGCATCTCCAACTGAACAGCCTGGATACTACCTATTCTGGCTTGCTGGATACCACCGTAGCCTACTTGGGCAATATGGTTGTGCATGCCCTTGTCCAAGACCCAAGCACAAAAAAAACCTATGTGGGGCCATTTCGGGCTAAGGGGTTGGTGTTGGGAGAGTCGCCGGGCTCTGCCAACACTGCCGACACTGGTGAGCTGGAATACCAAGAAATACCTGCCGGATTCATTACGGTTAGCCAGTTTGATAACCCCCAGGATAGCCACGGTGCGGGCGATATCATCAACGAGCGAGTACTCCAGTATGTTGATCTTGGGGATATCCGGACAGATGCCTTCGCCTTGGCAGCTTATCACCTTGAGTACGTAAGCAATGGTGTGGCTCAGGCACTTACCGGGTATTCCGATAACCAGACCCTACCCAGCAGTAAGCCTGTAAGCCCGTATAAGGGCACTATTAACGAGTCATTTGGCTTGGTGCAGAAAATCAGTGATGTGGTCCGTAAGGCCCTCTCCGGGATGAATGCAGCCCCTCGATACGTGGAGACGGAAACCATTGAGCTGCTGGATACCCTGATGGAAGCTTGGGGCATCACGGATACCGATATACTCAAAAATGGTGCTAACCCAAGTACTGACTCTAAAGTGCAGGCGGCTATGGCTGGTTTTCTCACCCTGCTTAACGGGGATGGTATGCAGTATTACCAGCGTATACCGTTCCTGCGCAAGCGCAAATGGTCGAAGGAACTTCAGTTCTTCAAGCACTTCATGGAAGTGCGTAATTGGGGGAATCGCCGGAGTAATCCTGATGAGGCGGTGTTCCTGTCCCACAATTCCTGGAGCATGGAACGCAGTGCCGTGGATACCTTGGTTGGTAACCCCACCAGTCCCATCAACCGTGTATTGCTGCGCCCCGGGTCATTGGAGGCCAATAAATTGGGGGCTGAATGGCAGAAACTGGACCAGGAAGTTCAGCAGATTATTAAAGCCAATAAAGACAAGGATCCTGAGTACGTATTCAAGTACAAGGATGCCGAGACCCAATTGAACAGGATCAAGGCGATCCGTGCGAGATTGAATAGCCTGTCTGCGCCGACTGCCTATGATTTGTCCAGCCCGGGCTACGCCTTAAGTGCTGATATGCATGCATTGTATATTGGCTTCGCTGCGGGACTGGGTATTTCCATTGATAAGGATGCCCATGCGGCTTCCTTGCAGGAACTGCTGGATAGGGCAGGTTGGTATATCAGCACCGGCATACTGGAGAAGCAAAGCTCTATCCCTGATACGGCTGAGCGTAGAGCCATCACGGTGTTGAAGGCCTATCTGGCTTCTCGGGATACCTCCAACACTCCGGAGGCTGTAACGGACGTGGATACCCCTGTTGCCGAGACCCCAAAGGCAGTGTTTGATGAGGATGCTCTTAGCAGCCTCAAGGAAGCTGTTTTAAGCGGGGGTCTGGGACTGGAGACCTTAGCCACCCTCCTCAACATGGCACGCCTGGAAAGGGCTGTGGAGCAGTCTGCCGGGGAGGTTTCAATCTATCAGGCCAATGCTGTTGATGGGGTATCCAACGGCCCCTCTCTGGCTCAGCTTTTGGTGGGCAGTCTTTCCCGGATAACCAAGGAAAATTTCCTCAGTGTCCTGCGTGCAGCGGATAGGCACGCACCTAGTGAGTTTAACACCGATGCTCCCGTGTCCGTGAGGGTACGTGAGCTGATAAGGGCTAATGATCGCAGGAGGGCGAGTGCCCAGGATATAAAGCTGCTTAACGATCTGAGTGCGCTGTTTACCCGTGAATTGAGCGATCTGCAAAAATGGCGGGACAGGGCAGGTTTCTTTAAGGACAGCCCTGTGGATGTCCCTCTGGCCGACTTTGAGGGGGATTTTAACGTCTTTCGGGGTCAGCAAGGGGTGCAGGACACCTATGAAGCGGTGGGTGCCACGCTTGTACAGGGGGTCGTAAAGGCACTGGGGCTCAATAAAAAGGGGGCTCCTAATGCCCCCTTGTATTCTGCATTGGATACCTTGTGGGGAATCAACGAATCCACGTCTGAGGCCAGCAAGAGCAAAATCCGCACCAAGAAGTACCGGGGATTGTTGAAGAACCCCATTACGCAGGTGGTTTACGGGGCGGGTTACCGAGCTATTGCAGTCAGCATTGGCAGCACCCTTTTCTATGAAGTTCTGGAGGCTATCCAGACTGAGGAGGCAGCTATCCGGAATGCCACGGATGCAAATATAAAGGCTCAGCATGCAGCCCGTCTGTTGGAGCTGCAGAAGGTGTTCTTTACGTTTTCTCCAATACAAAATAAACCCCATCCCAGCGACAAGGAGATAGGGGATACCTGGGCGGAGTTGCGTAATTCCGTAAACGGGCATGGCATGTATGCCTACATGCCTGCTTTCATAGATAAAGCCGGGGCAGCTATCACATCTCCGGTATGGTTTGTTATGACCACGGCTTTCAATAACCTGATTGAGAACCGCAGGCCGATACAGGTAGTAAACCAGGCTGGTTTCCGTGGGGCACGGGACTCCTACTTGTATACGCGCACCCAACTGCTTAACAAGCAGGCAATCACTGAGGTAGACGGGCAGAAGGTGGCGGTAAATGATCTCACCGTCAAGCAGGAGAAAATCCTGCGTAAACTGCTTAACCACCTACTGCCCAGGGTGGGAACCCCAGCCGGTAAATTTGATGAGACAAGTAACGATGGGATGCTCATTTCCGGTAAGCGGACTAAGGTTGAGGTTTCCAACGAGACGGTAGATGCAGGCCTCAACAGCCAGTTAACAGCTGCCATGGGTAATTGGCACAAGATCGGCATGCCGGGGCGTATCCAGGCTATCAAAGGCAGAGTTGCAGTGCTGGCTGCACCGGGGGTGCAGGTATTGCCCTTACCCATCCTGGCTACGGACGCCAGCATATCCCATGGCAGTCTGTTGAGAGAGGATCCTAAGACCGGTACTACGTACGTCGCCCCTTTCTTCAATAACCATGATTCCCATGCCGGGGATGCTCGGGATATTGCAGCGCAAACCCGGGAGCTGAACAAGAATACCCTTCACGCACTTATCAACTATGAACCCATGTTGGCTACCCTGGAGGGGGCTATTGTGGGCCTGGAGCGGGCATTTGGCGTGATACCGGAAGATGTTATCTCCCAGGAGGACTTGGACACGCTGGGAGTAACCCGGGAAGAGCTTGCGCAGTTTGCTCGCAATGGTTTCCTCCAGAGCTTGATTGACAGCCTTTTTGTTCCCAATGACGATGCGATGTCTGCCACAGCCAAGTCCAACACGGTGGATGAAAACCAAGTAAGCATCAACGCAAGAACTACTCCCTATAATGCCCGGGCAAGGATTGGAGAAATTTTTAGGGATGCTCAGGGTATTCTGAAGGGCTTTAATGCATGGCTCACCAAGGAAGGCAGTGCTCCGGAATTAGCAGCATTGTTGGGCGAGAGCTCCATTGATGGCATTCTCCAGGGCACTCTTACCGACGCTCTGTCAGAAAAGCAGAAGGGAGAGCGTGCTCTTATTTTGCTCACTGCCGCCATCCTCAGACTGCGTATGCGCGGTATAGGCGCGATGTCTGCCAAATTCGGTGAAATAAAGGAATTCACGTACATAAGCCAATACGCCTTTGAGGGGGGTGCCTATAAGGTTACTGATGCGGATAGGCAGGAGGCTTTGGCCGCACTTGATGCCCAGCAGAAAAAAAATGCTTCCGTGGATGAGCGTCTTGCCAGTGTTATGAATGCCATGGCTAAAGCGCTGGCTGTATATACACCGGTAGAACCTGTAGAAGCTATTGAAGCCGCATCGGCTAAGGATGTAGCACCCGCAGCCGATACCCTGATAAATCTGGAACCCGAGGGAGTACCTTCTGACTCGGAAAGCCAGAACGTATCAGTATCAAGTGCTACCCCTGTTTCTGGCAATGAACGCCTTGAGGCAGCGCGGGTTGGGCTCAAGGACACGGAAGTAGCCCTGACTACGGCAACTAAAGCAATGGTATCCAGGGCCCCTGGACTTGCAAACTTCTATAAGGGGTTGCAGGCGTTCATCAAAGCGATGCTCACGGATAGTAACCGGGTACAGGTGTATGCCCTGCCATTCAGTGAAATTACTACTGACATGCTGGATGCTCTGGGTATTCCGCCGAAAGGGCACCGTAAGATTATGAAGAGCACCAGCAATGCTATCGTCTTGCCCAGCCACAACATCATCCTGATCAACGCCAAGCCCGGCGAGTGGGCAGGTACAACGCTGTTGCATGAAATGCTGCACTTGGTATGGCGTCGCTTCCTGCTGTCCAAACCCGCGAAGGCGGGCAGTGCTGCCGACAAGGGTTTTGAAGCCAGCATGGCTATCCTGCGTGATGCGGTTGATACCCTCATGGCTATGACGGCCGAGGATATCAAGGCTAGTGGCTTGTCCAGCACAGAGCAGACCCTTCTCAAGGGCATTCAGAAATTACTGAAAAAACATCTTGATTCCGTATCTAAAAAGCTGACGGATGAGGGTCTTGATGAGGGGGTGGTATACCTGCTGTCTACACCGGGATTACTGAATGCTGTTACTCCGCATATCGGTAAAGCGGATACCGGGCAGGCCACTGCCGCTAATTTGCAAATACTGCAGGGAAGCAGGACTGTTACTACTGCCCTGAACGCACTCAAGAACGTGTACACGGCTTTCAAAGACTACTTGGCCCGGTTTACAAAGACCCCCCCTGCCATTGTGGATGCGGTACCCCTGGCATATTCATATCTGCTGGGCTTGTCCATGAATACAGCCCTGCCTTCTCTGGTTTCAGAGAATACGGATGTTGCCCTGCGGAACATGGTGGACATGTCTGATAACTCTTATGGGGGCATGCTGGAAAGCCAGATGCTGGCGGATGGTCTGGATCCTGCGTTTGCAAACCGGGTAGGTAAAACACTCCAGCAAACACAGGAACAGCTGTTCCATCTCCAACCGGATACCCTGCAGGCTCGTGTAGCCTTCGAGGAGGCCCTTTCCGGGCAGGATCAGAACAGCTGGAATACCTTCATACCGGATGGCGCTGCGGAGGCCCTTATCGGGGCTTCTACGCTGTCTGTGGCCCAGTCTGAACTGATAGCCATAAACCAGTTTGAATCCCTGTACCGGCAGTTGCTGGCTGCTACGACCGGAGTTGGGTATCAGTTCCGCCGGCAGATGGAGGCAATCCATCAGGAAGCGGTTACCCGGTATCCGACGGCTCAAGCCATGTTGGCGGTAATTCCCAATCCCACACAAGCGGATGTGGATCAGGTTAATGAGATGCATGCCCTGCTGTTTGATCATGGTTTGGACGGGGCCAATGCTTTGGCCCGGTTTGCATCCTTGACTGTGGGGTACATGGATATTGGCTACTTCTTTGAGTACAAGGCCAAGAAGCCGGGCAATCCCAAGGGCACCATTACCCAGCGGCTGGTGCATTGGATTTCCCAATTGCTGACCTGGTTTGAATCCAAGGAAGGTGTACGTACCCGCTCCGGCTCTGCACAGGAACAGCTACGGCGTGCCTTGCTGGAATTGATGGCCAACCAGATTCGGTTCAAGAAATGGCAAACCAAGCGGGCAAACCGTAAGGTACCCCGTTTCAACAAGCTGGTTACTGCCATGTCTGGCTGGACAGGCAAGGCATTGGAAAGCGATTGGGTGATGAAGAATAAATTTCCCCCTGTCCGCTTGGTAGGAGCCCTGTACGAGACAGCCAGAGATGGCAGGTTCCAGAATTACATGGATAAGCTGCGGGAATTGCGGGATATGCGGCATCCGAAGGATCCACATGGGTTCATGATGCGTTTGGCTACCGAGATGCGGGGGGTATCCAACAAGATGCTGCCTGTATTCGGACTGTTCAATAACATGCGCATCATGGAAAACCACCGTCAGGATACCATCCGTGACGTAGCCACGGCCTCCCTGAGCGCGTTTAAGGCGGGTACCTCTCTCAAGAAGAAGGAACGTAGCCTTATCCTGGATATGGGCCTTAGAACGGGCTTGTGGCGCATTGGTGAGCATTTCAACAAGCCCTCAGCATCTGAGGTATTGCAGGAATACTTGCAGGATCCTGCTGCGCTGGCTCGGGATAGGCAGGCTGTACTGGCTTCCCTGCGTAGCATGGGAGCCACTGCCACTCAGCTTAAGTGGTATGACTGGCACTCCGACCATCTGGGTTATTTCTGGGCTACAGGGGAGTCCTATAGCAACTACATGCTGGGTAATCTGGAAGCAGTACTCATCCGTGGACGTGTGGAAGAGACGGATACCTACACGCCTGCCATGATTGAGGCAGTGGGTACCCTTACAGCCCTGTATGCGGTGGAACATCAGATTGCGGGGCTTACCCAGCAAGCCAGGCAGGTATTGGAACGGCTGGTGGACACTGAAGTATCACGCACCGATACCGGAGATGGCTTTCAGTTTATTTCCCGTATGCAGAAAGATTTCGACAACAGGACGGAGAATTTGTATGTGGATGATGATGGGGATTTCTTCTGGGGAAGCATGCAGGACAACTGGTTGCCGTCTTTGACAGATCCCGATTCCCCCATGGTGGAGCTATCCAAAAATCTACCCATGCACAAAGCCTTGTACCGGGGAGTACCAGGGCTTACTGGAACAGATGGTAAGACTGGATTGGCTATTGGCAAGCATAACAAGGTTGCGGATGTGCGTAGTGGGGCCTTGGTATATGGGCGTACCCATATTGAAGGAGCACGCATGGGCATTCATTACGGAGCAGGCCAACAGTTGGCGTATCCCAACAAAAAGGTGGGTAACAGTGGGGTAAATAGCGTATTGCCATGGCTTAACCAGGTGATGGCGGCTGCTCCAGCTGCTGCCCGCAAAGGGGGTAAGCGCGGAAACTTGGTTTTCCTGGCTAAGCCCAATACTACGGGGAATGAAGAGCACTATCTGCAGCTCTCGCATCGGGAGAAGCGGGTATATCAAGGGGCTGTAGAAGACTTCTCCGATGTGTTGGGTGCCTATGCTGGTAAGCTGTTTGAAAAGGAGGACATGCTGGCTACACAGCTGGATACAGTTAAGGCACTGCTTAAATTCCAGGAACAAGAGCCGTTGTATAAAGCCTGGGTTAAGGCAGGTTCCCCTCCTATGGGGCCTACCTACAAGGCTCTGGCAGCAAGTTGGGATTTGGTGACATCCAATCACTTCCCGCAAAAGGTGCAGGAGGCAATGGGTGCCTCCATGTGGGTGCGGCGGGATATGGTGCCTGTGGTAGCTGGTGAACGTAAGTTCAGCCTGGCCGAGCGGGTATTCAATGATGCTAAGCACCCTGATCAAAATGCCTTGTTACGGGCAGTGGGCGACCAGATTGTCAATTTCCTGGCTACCTTCAAGGGAATGCCTCCCAAGGTTGCCCGGGAATTTGCATGGCAGTGGGTGCACAATGCCGGCCGTATTACCAAGGCAATGGTGTCTGAAATCAAGGATCGTATTGTGGTGACTTCAGTGACGGTCTTTGTTGGCAATACGCTGGCTAACCTGTATCACTTGGTAAATGCCGGGGTGCCCTTCAAGACCATTCTGCGGGGCTATATCTTGGGGCATCAGGCAGCTACCCAATATCGGCGTGATTTTGCGGAGGTAGAACAGCTGCGGTATCAGGTAGCCATGGGTGTGTCTGATAAGCCTCTGGCTGAGACCCAGCGTAAGCTGGCCGTGGTACAAGCCAGACTGCAGAATAACCCGGTAGGCCGGTATATCCAGGCTGGATTGCTGCCTTCCATTGTGGAAGATATTGCTGTTACGGAAGCCGGTCACTTTGACCTGCGTAACAAGGCACGGGACAAGGTACGTGGATATATTCCAACCAAGATCCGGGGAGTGGCCAACGAGGTGTTTATGCAGCCCGGAAGCCAGGTATATCAGGGATTGAACACCCTGACACAACTAAGCGATTTCTCTGCCCGCGTAGCGCTGATGGAACACTGGAAGGAAACCAAGGATGCGCGTCCTTTCAATGATCAGGTGCTGTGGGCGATGAATGAGTTTGTCTGGTATGACTTGCCTTCGGATACCCGTCTTGAATGGGCTAATGAAGTGGGGCTGGTGATGTTCTCCAAGTACTTCCTGCGTGTGCAGAAGGTGCTTGCTGAACTGATACTGCGGCACCCTGTCAGAACCCTGACCATGGGTTTGTTTGACTCATTGATCCTTGATATACCGAATGCCATGGAGAGTTTGATGGGCGTTTCTGAGATGCCGTGGGATGTACTGGGCAGCAGCGTTTTCAATGCAGACGAGATTCTTACCGGAGGGGCTATTGTAGATACGTTACTGTAATTGAGGAGAGCCCCCGTCATGGGGGCTCTTTATCATCTGTGGTCATCCAATCCCAAACTGCCATTCCGATAAACCAGGCAATGCCTCCAATCACCAGAAGCCACCCCAGAATGATGGAGGCGTATATCAAGCCCCCCACCATTATGCCTATCAGAATGAAGCCCAGGATGCCTGCGAGGAATCCCAGGAAAGTTTTCATCAGGCAGTAGGCAGTTCCAGCTGTGTCTCCACAGTGGGCTTGCTGCCGGGAGCGTAGATATCAACATTGACCAGCATCTGTTCTGCCTTGGAACGGACATAGACAATCTTGGTTTCCTGATCGGGGGACAGAAGCTTGCGCTCCATGAGGTCCTTGATGATCAGGTGGTTTACTTCAGCTGCGGTGAACATGAGACGCATGGTGTTTCTCCAGTGGGTATTTATGGATACCGGCATAGGCTACGGCTATGGCATCTGCCATGTGCTCAGCCTGTCCGGCTACAACAGTGGGCTTGCCTTTCAGGTTTCGGGTAGGCCAAGGGGCTTCAGGAAATCTTTGGGTAGCCCAGTAGGTCATGGCTTCCTTGGATGCCTCTGGATCCCCCGTAGCGGCTGTTTTAGCCTCCTTTGGGGTGACGGCAAGGCAAGGGTAGCCTTGGACCTGTAACATGGCCAGAATCGCCAATACGGCGCTGTAGCTGACCATGGCTCTGGCACTCTGGCTTCCTATAGGGAATTCCACGAACAGGGTATCTCCAGGTACCAGATAAGCTGTCAGTTCGGAAGCCAGGTGTAATAGCCTGCGGAAGTCATCAGTGGATTTTCTATCTGCCTTTTCAGGCAGGGTATGGATTACCCGGATATCTTCCAGATGGCCTGTTCTGGAGAACCTGGCAATACCCCAGTTCTTCAGAGACGGGTCCATGCCTATCAGTGCAGGCTCTCTCATTCTTGCTCACCACCCTCAACCAATGCTCGGAGTACGGAGGCCATGGGAGATTCTTCCAGCATGCTGAGCATGGCAGTAACGCCAGCACGGAATGCCGTGATATTGTCCTTAGTGAGTTCAATATGAGTGGCGGTTTCTTGGGATTCACCATAAGCCAGTTTGGAGCCCAGGGGGATTTCCATAAGGTGGTATCCGGTAGCCGCAGCTTTTTGCAACCATTCCATGGCTTCTTGTGCCAGGTGTTCTTGCATGTTGAGTTCAGTCATTACAGCTCCTACAAGGGCCTACAGCGGCCCTTGGTTGTGTGGGTAGTGGGGTAGGGTTGATCAGTCAAAGAGACTGGACGTAGCGGGCTTGCTGGCGGTTGTAGCACCACCTGTACGGGCAGTACTGGGAGCAGCCCCGGTTGCTCCTGCAGGTTTGACCCGGTTACGGGTCTTGCCGGCATTCTTGGCTACCCAGGCATCAAAGAACGCAGGTTCAGTAGCACTGGCCTTGATTTCGGTGAGGGTCATCTTGGATTCCCCATGGAACACCTTATCCAGTTCATTCTCATCCCGGGTTTCGGCCGTGGGGACATAGTTGCCGGCAGCATCCTTGACGTTCTTGTTCACGGTCTGCTTGATCAAACCCAGGTAGATCTGCTTGCCCAGCAGCTCCATCAGCATTTCCACCTTGGTTGGTACCTCGGCGGATGCTTCAAACGACCACAGGCTGACAGTCTTGGTTTCCGGATCCAGATCCGAGATATCCTTGCCCGCCAGCAATTGAGCAATGGCGTTGGCATGCAGGAATCCGGGGAGGTATTTCTTGTTTCCGGACTTGTCCAGGTAGTAATTGTTCCCACCCTTGGCAGTGGACGAGGTAAGCCAGAGGGTAGTCTTGAACGGGGATCCGTCCTCCATGGTGGCATGGATCTCCAGGCTTACAGCACCTCCGGCACTGGTACCCAGAAATGCCTTATTGATGGTAGCCAGATAGGCACCAGATTCTTTGGCACCACCACCTCCGCCCAAGGAATCGGTTTCGTTGGCAATGGTGTCATCAGTCTTCAAACGGGAAAGCAGGCTCATGGTATAGGTCTCACTTGTAGTAGGTGTGTAAACGGTTCAGCACTTGCTGAGCGTTATTGTCGATGAAGGTTTCTTCATCAGAGAAAAGGCCAAGAGGTCCGCGAAGACGCTCATTGACCGTATCCTTGGTTACCTGTGTCTGGTAGACGTACTTGAAACCAAGTTTTTCCTCTCGCGGGGAAATGTGGAGCAGGTCATTCTTGTAATCCTTGAGGGTTTTCAGGGGTACTCGTTTGGCGGCAATGACGATGGAGAAGTAACTCTCAATGCCCTGGTTTTTCAAGGAGCCCTTAACAGGCACCTTGGTTTCCACCACCATTTCCGACTCATTGAGTGCGTCAGAAGTGTGGGCAATGAAGATAACATTCTTGCTGGATTTGGCCACGTACTCTTGCATCAGCTTTTTGTAGTACTGGGCGAAGTCTCCCCAGGCCTTCATGGTGTTGGCGCTGGTGAGTACATACATGGATTCATACATGTCCATCAGATAGGTCAGCGAATCCACAACTATGGTGTGAACGGTTGGCATCTTCTCAGCCATCTCAAAAGCCTCATATACCTGATGAGGGTCCGTGATGGTGAGGCCGGTCTTTCCATCCTTGCCTTTGATGAATTTGGCGGGGAACGGGAGCTTCTTACCCGATTCAGTATTCAGGTACATAACGCCTTCCGGGTTATCCAATTCATGCAGGGAGAAACTTTTACCGCTGGCGGATTTGCCAACGATCAACAGCAGATTGTCATTCATGGTTTTTCCTCAATTGTCACAACACCGCCGAAGGCGGTATTAGGGTTTGGTGGCATGTTTAGCCATGGTGGTAAGCACTGTGGATGTCAGTTCAGCATCTGACAGTTTGTTTGGCAGCTTGTTGTTCAAGGCCTTCACTTTAACGCTGGCGTCATACACCCCCATACCGGCATCTACCAGAATTCTGGCAAAGCGGTGAAGCATGTTGTTGCGATTGCCATCCCCGGTATTGTTGATCACCCAGCGTTCCAGGTTATCCATGTGTTGCTGGGATTCCAGTAGCAGTTTGCGTTCTTCATTACGACTGGTTTTGGGAATAAACGGCAGAATATCCAGCAGTTGCCCATCGTGGTATTCCACTATGGCATTGGGATTTGTCAGCCATTTGCGGGAACGCTGTCCAGTCTGGGTATCCACCGGGAATGGGAGCCAGTCATACAGGTTCTGCATCAGCTCCTTGTACTCAGTAGCATCCAGCTTCAGGTGGAAATTGGTGGGCAGGATCACTCGGAAACGGTGCTCTGCTTCCGTGTGCCGTTTGGTGGTGTGAAGCAGGTAGGTGTAGTCCTTCAGCACCTCCCTCACCATTTCCATTCTGGCTTCACCATCAACATCCAAGACCACCAGATTGAAGTTGGGGATGATGTTGTCTTCCTGACGGTGGCCGTCTTTGACGTGATGGGTAATCCAGTGGAGATCGGGTGCCTGGATCAGCTTGTGCAGCTTGTTCCAGGGTACGATCTGAGGCTGGTAGTGGTGTGCCATATCCGAGCTGTAAGCCAACACAATGCCCTCCAACGAGGTAGCCTGCAGAGTCTCCCCCTTGAGGAATTCTATGCCATTGCTGAAGATCTTCTTGATGATCACGTTGTTCTGGTAGCCCCAGGCTGTAGCCAGTTGGAGCATCTCTTGTTTCTGGCTTGCCGGGCCACGGTAAAACGGAAGATCCTCTACCAGATCCACTTGGCTTACTTCACGTCGGCAGTTGGCGATGTAGCGGGCCAGCTTGACGTAATTACGATCCCGGGTGAGCAGTCCGGTAAATGCCACACCGGATTCTTCCACCAGCTTGATAGCCTGATACACATGGTCATCCGTTACGAATGGCGAGTTCTCCAGGAATGCATACGCACCTGCCAGCTTCAGGGCTTTGAAGTACCTGTGGGATATCTCAGCCTTCTTGATCTCCTCATGCTCAGGAAGCAGGTTGGCTTGCTTTTCACACTCCAGCCGGTACTCAATGATCAACAGACTGGTGTCCTTGGTCATCTGCAGCGTGCTATCCACCAGTGCAGGGTTGGCCAGCATTTCCAAGCGTGAAGCCAATACATCAAGATCCTGGCTGGATTGTGGATTGGTCATCATGTCGTAGATCTGACTGGGAGTCAGGGATGTATCCCGGTCACTTGCACGGCTGTAGCCGAAGAGGCAGCGCCTGGCATAACCGGCATCCAGCATGGAATACAGTTCTTCCTCAACCTTACCGCCATTGAGCAGCTTAGACGGGGTACCGAATAGCAGCATGTTGGTGGGGGTACGTCCTACCAGCTCCTCTGCCCGGCTGTTGTCAGTTGTGTTCTTCAGCAGCTTCTGTTTGATATAGCCCATGTCATACAATTCAAGGAATGCAGTCAGGGTCTCTATATTGCTGACCAGATTGCTTCCGATCTCATCAATCTGGAGATTGATGGATCCGGCACCTGACATCAAAAGCTGGTTTCGCATCTGTTTGACGGCTGCCACCGTGGCGCTGTCAAAGCTGAAGAGCATGGGACCCAGCGCATCAAATTCCCGTTCCAGTTTCTGCAGCTCCTCATCTGGATCCGTACCCCGCTTCAGAGCCCTCTTATGGGCGATTTTAGGCAGGTTTTCTTGTGCCTTGACCGGAAGTACCTCCATATCAAAACGCTGCCGGAATCGGCTTATAACCTCGGTCTCGATGATGTTGGTGGAGAAGCCCTTACCGCTGCCTGACGTGCTGAGGTTCAGGGCGTAAATGTTGATCGGAATTTTGCCACGGTCATGGGTGGCAATCTGCACCCGCATCATGGCTGCTATCAAACCAAAGTAGTAAGCAGCCAGCACCCGAAAGAATAGGGGATTGCTGTTCTGGGTTTTTTCACACAGCACCTTAACCAAGGTTTCTGATAGCGGGTTGTGTTCCATTTCTGCTACGGATTTCATACAGGGCTCCTTACTCAGGTAGTTCGCCGGCAGCTACAAGACGTGCGCGCTGTTGACAGATGCCAGCTGCCGGGCACCAACGGCATGCACGTACTTCACCTTTCTTTTCTTCGATAACCCCAATATGCCCATCCTTGGCCAGACGTGCTTGGGCTTCAGCCAGGGTATCGAAATTGGCTGTACTGCGGCTTTTGGAGGTAGGGTTCTTGTAATACTTGAACACCGGCTCAGATCGCCAAAGCTCCTCATCGGTACACTCAGGCAATTCCGAATCATGGGCAGTTTTCATGGCAGCCAAGGCAGCCAGCCGTTGACGAATCCAGATCAAAGTACGTTCTGGAGACATAAGGGGATATCGCATGGTTATCACAGGGCTTTTGGGGTAGGCAGGATCCCGGGTGCGAGAAGCAGACCAATCCAGCAACAGGTAGTGGATTGCCAGAGTGTCTTTGGTAATCAGCTCCGGGTTAAGCCAGCGATAGATACTGCCTTGCAGGGTGAAGGCTTCAACCTTGTTCTGCTTGGAGAACTGAAATACAGAGGTGGTCTTGAGATCCTGCACTTCCCCTTGGAACACGATGTCATATTGGCCGTGGACGGTTACACCATCCACGTCCTTGGAAGTTCGCTGCTCCAGGTAGATAGGTAAGCTGTCTGGTTTCACGTCTTGCGGAGCAGGGTTTACCAGTATGCGTGAGCGGATGCCGGCAGGCAGTCCCAGAGCCTCAAGAGCCTGCTCGGGAGAATCAAGCCAGGCATCCTCCAAGGCGGCATGGATAGCGCTTCCTACGCGGGATCTGAGGCCATCCACGAGGTTGATGGGGGTGTTGGTAGTGGCTGTAATCCGGGAGGTCAGGATGGTCTGGCGGATAGGCTTGATAAGGCCGGTGGCTGAATAGCCGGGGAGGTTGCCATTATACTTATCCGAAGCCAAAAATAGAGCTACCGGCAGTTCAATGTTCTCGGGGTTTGCAAAGCGTTTCATGGTTTTCTCCAATAAATACCACAACAGCGCCGTAGGCGCTTTTCAGTGTGAAAATGTCTATGATGTGTTCGTTGTCTGGCTTAACTGGAGTACCTGAATGCCTACCGTCAATTTCACCATGCGGGATATTTACGAAAGGCCAATGGCTTTTCGCACCTTCACTATCAGTGCCGGTTATCCGGATACCGGGTATGTGCCCGGGGATCCAGTGCCTGTGCCGGTAAACGCTACAACTGATGATCTGGGGAGGTTCAGTCTTGAACTCGTAGCTACCCCGGCTCCGTACTACATCACCCTGACTGGGACTAAGACTTCCACGTTCACAGCCTATAAGTTCTTCGTGCCGGAAACCAGTGCTTCCGTGCTGGAAGCCGACATGTTGTATGTGGATCTTGGCACCCAGTTGAAGTTGCTGAATGACGCCAGTTTGGCTGCACTCATTGAAGCCAAGGTATCCGTGTTTAACCAGATGGCTCTCTATGGCCCTAGCCTGTTGGCCTATCTGGAAACAGCAAGCCAGACTATTCAGGAGGGTGTGCAGCGGGTCCCTGAGCATACAGTGGTGGATGGGGATATTGCCGTTGAAGATGATGCCTACGGTCGGCGCATGGTCTACAAGGGGTCCACCACCAACGCCACACCCACCGTCCTGACACGGGATGATGGTACGGCCGTTGTGGTTGCCCCTGCCAACAGTGTTTCTGGTTTCCATCTGATGATCACCGGTGTCAATACGGGAACGCTTGAAGGTGCCAGCTACTTGGTTACCGGATGCATCATGCGGGATGCCAGTGTGGATTCCACGGTATTGGTGGGTACCCCCACACTGACTGTCCTCGGGGAGACGGATGCGACTTGGACTGTAGATGTGGATGCGGATACTGTTTTGGGTGGTTTGAAAATTCTGGTTACCGGGGCTGCCGGCAAGACCATCAAATGGTCTGCTGTGGTAGATGTCGGTGTGGTTAAGCAGTAAGGGCCCTGGCAGGCCCTACAAGACACTTTTTAGCTTCGGGAGTACCTAAGCATGCCTTTGATCAATTTCACGCTGAAACGGCCCTCTGGAGAGCCGTATGCCAGCACCCAGTTTGCCATTGAGTCTGGCGCTGCCGGTGGGGTATCCCCACTGGCTGATCCTCTGCTGATCACGACTGACAGTGAGGGTGAAGTATCAGTTACGCTGGCACATAGCCTGGCCCCATACTTCATTCATCGTACAGATGAATCCACTGATGGCCGGATGGCTTATAAGTTCTTCGTACCGGACACTGATGTCACGTTGAATGCCCAGATGTTGCTCGTGGATCTCAGCCTGGATATGCGCAACATCAACAATGAGAGCTTGGCTGCCCTCATTGATGCCAAGGTATCCCTGCAGAACCGCATGATGTTCTTGGACAGCATTGCCGGCTCTGGTTTGGAAGGGCTGTCTGATGCAGCCATCCGTACAGTGGATGACATTGCTTCCCTGAAGTTGCTGGGAGGTAGCACTGAACACGAAACCATCCTACGGGTAGCAGGTTACTACACTCCCAATGATGGGGGTGGTGGTGATTTCTGGTGGGATGCTACAAGCACGGAAACGGATAACAAGGCCACTATCGTCAAAGCTACGGACATTGTTACCGGGCGCTGGAAGCGGCTGCTACCGGGTGGTTATGTGTCATTGCGTTGGTTTGGTGCCAAGGGTGATGGTGTCACTGATGATGCATTGCTATATCAGGATGCCATCAATTATGCCGTCACCAACAATGTGGCTTTGTATGTACCCAAAGGGGTGTACCTGATTGGGCCTTCTAAGAGTTACATCAAGGCCACTATGGTAACGGGTTCCCATCTGACTATTTACGGTGACGGGCCTGCCATGAGTATCATCAAGGAATCCCCGGACAAGAATCGGGAAGTATCCCCAGGCACTCCCCATACTTTGGTAAATGGCTGCAAGCTTCTGTTTATCGAAGGCACAGGATCCACTATCGCAGAATCAGTGATGTTGCGGGATATATGCTTCGATAAAGACGGGGGTAACACTGCGCCGCCAACAGCAGAAGAGTGCCCTCTGGTTAAGATTGGCGGGGTATGGGTAGACAACCCCAATCCAGGATACTATTTGGAGCACTCGCACGCGATTATGGTGCAGATGAAAGACACTGCCTTATTGCGGGCATTTACGGCAATCAACGTAACCACCAGGGACATCATTGGGGCAGGGATTAACCTGGCTAAAGGGCTAATCATTGAGGCTGTCTTGATTAACTGTCATGGCATAGATCATAACTATACCGGGGGTCCCCGGGGAGACCATGAATTCCAGGCTACGGTTGCCAACCTACTTATCACAGGGTGCACGGGGGATTTCATACAGTCCGAACCCAATACCAGTACTCCAGATTCAGATATTCAGACGCAGGTAACCATGGTTGGTTGCCGCTATACCGTATTGGATGTTGGGGGTTTTTCTGCACTCAATACAGGCATGCATGTGAACATGGTTAGCTGCTATGCAGACAATGCTGTGTTTTATGATGCTCTCGTTCAAGCCAGTCTCTGTGACTTGGGTGTGGCATCCAGTCTCGATTCTGGCAGCCGTAGATGGTTCCAATTGGCTCCTGGCTCTTCCCTGTCTGATTGCCGAATTCGTGTGTATGTGGATGAAGGCACCAATGCGCTCAGCTCTTGGTACATGGACGGTGCCAAGACAACCTTTTCAATGAATCTTACAGTCAGCAACTGCCGTATCGAAGGTGGCACCGGCATGCTCAATACCACTACTGGTTTTGCCCTGTATGGGGCTGCCTTGCATGCTGGCGTTAAGGATTACTCCGTGCGCTTCATTGATTGCACATTTGATCCCTTGTTTGAGGGTATTCTGAATGCAGACAAGAATGGCGTCTTCGAGTTCACCAATTGCAAATTGGCCTGCCGTTCCACTGCTTTCAAGGTGGGATCTTCAGGGGGCAACTTTGGCAAGATAACCCTGACCTCCTGCGATCTCTCCGGAATAGGCGGAGTTCTGGTTGACTACCGCTTGGTAGATACCACGGGGGCTTTGGTATTCAATGGAAACCACCTCTACAGCAAGTTCGATTATTCCATTGGTTTGGGCACTCTGGCCAATGCCGAGACCTGCACCACATTCAATGGGGTCTGGACGGCTTCAGGGGCCCCTACAGGGCCTGGTATCAAGGGTCAGGTAGTTAGCCTGCCTGCTGCAGCATACGGGGCTCCATCAAGCTATCTGGCTACCGTAAGCAGTGATTCCGCTGCTACCTGGGTTATGAAATCCCAGAATGGCGTTGGCAGGGGGAGTTCCCGACCTTCTGCTGGTGCCAGTGACGTAGGCTTGCGGTATCAAGACACGGCATTGGCAAGTCCCAATGGGAAACCAATCGAATGGAATGGCAGCAATTGGATTGATTATGCCGGATCAACTGTATAAACCAGAGGCGTCTGGTTTATGCTTGTCTTGCGTAGCTTATTGAGAATTGTGAGGTATCTATGAGTAACCTGCTTAAGCGTTATCCCAGTCCCACGTATACTCTGAGCAATCAGACGGTATCCATGGATGTTCCTGCTGAAAAGCTTGCTGGTAATCGGCACATCATTACGGTGGTTGGCCAAGGGGCCAATTTAACCAGTGGTTCTGTGACGGTGCACACCAAGGCATTGAACAGCTCCCAGTATTTTCCCCTGAAAGATCCGGCTGGTAATGCCATTGTTCTTAACCTGGCCAATACGGACCATGTTGTAGTGAATGGGGCAATCTCCGGGGTAAAGCTGGATGTTGCCTCTTTGGCCGGCAGTGGCGCATCCGGCTGGTATTTTGTGGTTTCCCCTATCTGAGGTAATGACTATGAACTTGACCATTATCAAAGCCCGGTTGGGCAGGCAATCTACCTGGAGCGCCCTGGCTATCCAGTGTGGAGCGTTGGCTGCAGTTCTACCGGCCTATGCAGTTCCATTGGGGACTGCTGCAGCCATCATGGGTGTGATCAAGCTGTTTGTGCCTGAGGACTCCCAGGAGACCCGTAAAGTGGTCAAGGCAGCGCTCAAGGCGCATGCGTAAACATGAACACTTCAAACCATGTCCAAGATCACTACGATACAGGAACGGCCTTGATGACCGCAGCCAAAGCTTCCCCGCCTGTAGCGGTAAGTACCTTGAGCCTATTTGGAGTTCCCGTGGAAAACTGGGTTATCGTGGCAACCCTGATATACACAGCGCTGCTGATTGTGCATCAGGTGATCAAGATCTGTAAGGAGTTCAAAACGCGCTGAGAGCACGTTTAAGGATGGCAGCATACACGGGGGGTACTTAGGTACCCCCTTTGTATTTTAGGGGCCTTATTGCGGCTCCTGAGTGCCTTACTACCGTTCTTCTTGCTCACGTAGAGCCAGTTCCAATACAGCCAGTGCATTCCAGGCTGCATGAGCCATATGGGATAGGCCACTGTCAGGATCAAGCGGTTCTACTTGAGCGGCCAGCAAATGCCGGTGGAGGGCATCTTCATAGCGGGTAGGTGCTTCTGGTACATGAAGCCAGTTATGCCTGGAATACTTACGTGCTCCAAAACTGGCTACCTGAATAACGGCTTGCAGTGCTCTGGGGAAATCCTGGTACAGGATTGCTGCAAGCGGCTTGTCACCATCGTCCTTGCGTCCGATAGGTAGTGAGTCTTTAGCAGGTTCCACATGACTGCAAGTTCGTGGAGACAAACCGAGACTCTTGCCGAATGCGTTTAGGCATTCCGGGGTAAGGGTGGCTGCCTCTTCAGAGGGAACATAGCCGTAACCCGGTGCGCAATCTGTGTCTGTGTCGGAAGTATGCATGTTGTGTTCTCCTGGGGTTATTACATGGGTAGGATCAGTACGCTGATCTTAGCTGTAGGCTGTACCTTTCAGCTGGGTGTCCAGTGTCAGATCACCAGCAATACGGGATTTTCGAGCAGTTACCTTTACAGCCGTTGCCTGGATTCCTATCTGGGTAAGACGAGCTGCCACAACTTCTGCCCAAGTGGACTGGAGTCTGGAGGCAGCTTCTTGAACAGCATGCTGACGGAGCTGCTTATGGGTGTCTCCCCATAACCGGATAAGCTCCGAAGCGGTGAAATAGCGATCCGCTATCCACACTTTCCATTGGCCCTTGGCTTTGTTAAGCAAGGCTAAATCCCGTAACAGGGATTTGGCCACAACCTGGGAATACTTATGGTACTTACAGAATGCCCGAAGGCTGCCATGATTGGCGATACCTGTTTCCATGTAATCCTTTACGGAGACCCCTTTACGCAAGGCATCTCGGGCAATCCTGCAGTTACGTGCACTGGGGGTGTCTGAAAGCATGGCAATATGCAGATGGTGCTTGCCCAGTAAACGCTGTACCTGGGATCTACTGAGATGCAGGGCTTTGGCTGTTTTTGTAGTGTCAAAACCGGATGCATGCAACATGGATAACAAAACGGCGTATTCTGTTAAACCATGTTGGTCTGCCAGTCTGGTGAGTCTGCTGGACATGGTGAAAATTCCTTTGTTACTTATGTGAGGTGGATCATGTTGGAAGAGTTGCCGTGGATTTCCGAAGCCAGAAAGCATCTGGGCTTACGGGAGATCAGGGGTGAGAAACACAACCCCGTTATTCTTTCCTGGCTTTCCCGGGTTAAAGCCTGGTGGCGGGATGATGAAACTCCATGGTGTGGTACATTTGTGGATCATTGTCTGGATGTCGGTAAGGCTACCCGGGTCAAGGAAGGCTATCGTGCCAAGTCTTACTTGAATCTGCCAGTGCGTCTCAATATCCCGTGCTATGGAGCTATTGCGGTATTCGATTTTGCTCCCAGGGGCGGGCATGTGGGATTCATCGTAGGCACCAATGCTGCCGGGCATCTGATGATTCTGGGGGGAAACCAGAACAATGAGGTCAGTATTGCGCCCTTCTCCACGGAGCGGCTTATTGGCATTCGTTGGCCTTCCGTGTATCCGTCTGCGGGACGTTTTACATTGCCCAGGCTGACCAATACAGGGGCACCTACGGAGAACGTGGTATGAATGCCTATGAGACGGCGGCTTGGGTAAACAAGCAGGTCAATACTTCTGTGACTTACAAGAAAGATTCCCAGCTGTATGGCAAGCCTGAGCACTGGGAACCTGCTGGCAAGTATGGTGACTGCGAGGACTATGCCCTACTCAAGCGAGGCCGCTTGCTTGCCTTGGGTTGGGCTCCGGATAAGATTGGTTTGGTGACATGCAGATTACCGTCAGGTGAGGGGCATTGTGTGGTCTGGGTAGATACCAATGATGGCTACTTTATCCTGGATAATATCCATACAGAGCCCCGTACACCTTCGTTGTTGAACTATGAGTGGGAGTCAATGTTATGCAATGGGCAATGGCGGCAATTGTTGGGTTGGTCCTGATGGGCTGTGCCCATAATCGGGATAAGCCCATCCTGGGTCCGGTAGTGGATGAGCCTATCGGGTGGTCTGATTACTGTCAGAGGAATCCTAAGGATTCTTCCTGCTGATAGGGGCTCTGTAAGGCTGTTTAAGGAGCGTTATCCAATAGGTAGTATCCCTTTGCCTGGTTTGGTAGTATGACGTTGCTTATTCGGGCTTGTAGGGCCCCTGTTGGTATTATTACTTGATTGATGAGGTGACGTATGTACGGTGTAACAGGTATGCAGGCAGAACTGGGGGTTAGCTCCGGGGCTGCTGATCTGCGTACAGTCGTTAATACCCGCACGACAGCGGCATGGACTGTTGTTGCTGACGAAGTGACACCTCAAGGCAAGCATATCGTCAGTGTTGTCTACAGCGGAGCGTGCTCCTGCGAATTGGAGAGGCCGACCAGCCTGGGCGCCGAGCCTGGCGACAAGTTGTCTATCATGCAGGGCGGTGCCGGAACGCTGACAATCACCGGCGGAGCCGGCGCTGCGCTTATAGGCAATGCTTCCTTCGTCTCCCAGTATGAAATCAAGACGGCTATCGCTCTGGACGGCGATACGTGGCTGCTTGCCGGAGCACAATAATGCTGCCTCTGCTTGCTGTTACCTGTCAGAAGAATGCGCCTGTTGGCCCCGCGTGGGTCAAAGTCCTTGATATGCGATTTAACGGATCGTTTGCCGACTCAACTGGACGACATGCCCCATATAGCTATGGAGCAGTAATCTCATCGGCGCATTCTGTTGAGGGCGGGAGCAGCATGTACGCAAATCAAGACGGCAGGGTTTTTACGGACAACTATGGAGGGGATCACGGTGACTTCGACTTTACAGGTCGAGATTTCCGCGTTGTCTGCCGTATCAGGCCGATTTCCATCGGTAACGATTATGTGTGGTGCAAGACATCTGGCGGCAATCTCGGAGTCAATCTCAAGCTTGGAATGGCAGGCGCTGACCCAGTCGTCTATCTATGGCCGATGGTGACTGATGTTGGAGCAATAGTTCCAGACCTGTTGACAGGCAAGTGGACCAAGGTTGAGGTTACACGTATTGGGTCAACCTGGTCGCTATTGATTGATGATGTTGTTGTCAGCAGTGCCGTCAGCGATGCAGCGCACTGGCTTGGAAGTTGGGAGGGCGGCAGCGGCTTTAGGGCGTTCCTGATCGCTGGCGCAGCAAACTCAGATAGGTACTCGGGCTGGATTGATCAATTTGAGATATACATAAATTGACTGGGGCAGCGCAGTTGTTGATAACGTCTGGCGGTGGATGCCGCATAAGATCATCTATCAACAAGATCAGCTGCACGTAGATGGCGCCTACAAGGCAAGTTCGTAATGCTTCAAGTATCGGCATGATGACGCTCCATGTCATTGTGCGAGCGCATCATACCGCCATACTGTTGGTTTGTCTCATGTACAATCCGTTTTCACATTGAGCAAAGCACTGAAGCTTTATTTATCGCGCTGTACACTGCTATTTATCGCGCGCCGCTTCAACATGAAGCGATATGTGGTGATTGATTTTACTGGCTTGGCTACAAATATCATTCTCTGGGATGGAGCTGCTTCTTATGATCCTGGGGAGGGGTGTTCATTGGTTTTGGAGGCTGACTATATTCCCCCGGAAACTCCGAGTGTTCCCGAGGAATGAAACCAAGGCTCCCTTGCCAATAGGCCTGGGAGCCTTTTTAAGGCTGTGTGTGGGCAGATTGGTGTAAATATGCCACTGCTCTGCAAACAGCCTCTCTAAGGGCTTCTGCGGGGTTCTCTGGGCGTACAGGGATGTATTGCCAGTTCCAAGAGTTCCCATCCCACTCCTGATGGGCACTTACATACCGGATAGCCGGTGAGCCTTCTGCACAGTAAGCCAATCTCAAATTGAAATGCATGATCAGGCGCATAGCCTGTTCAGCATCCTTCATTGGATTCCATTCCAGGTGCTTACCTGTGACGGGGCATTCATACATCAATCCGGCTTTACGCCTGGGGAAGGATGCTGGCGGGGTATCACTCTTAACAGGAAGCCAGAGAGCTTCTGCTGTAATCAGGTTAAGTTTCCAGGCGTTCATTCCAGTATCTCGAAATTCCCCCGGAATCCACCCTCACGCAGCTTGCCAAGCCTGCGCAGTGTCCCGAGATGCTGCCGGGCTATGATGCGCTCGGCAGGGTTGAGATTATCCATCGTCATGGTGTCATGGCCGACGGTTGCCCAGTGGCGGCAGTAGGTTGTCAGCCAGTGGATGGCCTCGTTGACGGCGTGGTTTCTGTCCTTGAGTACCAGTGACCGGCAGCGCAGTTTCAGGTCGTGGCGTTTTATGTCGTGGTCGATCATGTCAGCACCTCCCCGCGCAGCATCTCCACCGAATCACCAATCCGTTCCAACAGGTAATCCGGGATCGTAGCCTTACTGGCCATAAACGCTGACTCAAGCGCCGACAGCAGCATCATCAGGTCGAGCGCCTGTTCGCGGCCCATGCGGGAGCTGGATATTGCCGTCTGTGCCGCTACGGTCGCGGCGTGGTGGTCGTTGCTGCCCTGGATATATGACTTCTTCATAATTTCCCGGACCACTTCGCGCAATGGATCAACCTGCGGCGGCTGGACATTGATCACGCGGTAGATGGCGCGGAGGGATTCTTCGATTTTCTCGGTGGTCATTTCTTCTCTCCCACGGATTGCAGCAGGGCGCGGGCTTTGTTGCGAATTTCCCGTCCTTGCTCCATCGTCATGTGCTGGTCATCCCACCACTCCGCCATTGCATTGACAACTTCCCGCCACTCCTCTGGCACAGCAGTCACAGCGGGGACGGGGCGGGCGTAGAGTGGTGAAAACCTTGTCTCAGTAGTGATCAGGTCTTTTTGCCAATGTAGAAAGAGGTTGCCGTTCTCGTGCCTCCACGCTACCGGCTCCTGTTGCGCCGCCTCTTTCAGCGCAGCCAGAGCTACATCACGTTCAGCAACAAGTCGCGAGATAGCTTGGGTAAATGTGTCGGATGGGGGTCTTGGTATACGCCGTTCTTTCTGGGGGTCTAGACCCAGTATCTCTGCAGCCTTTGAAAACGTAACCCACAGTCTGTGGATTTCTTCCTGCTGGTTTTGGGCAGTTTCTACCATAGGCGCTATGGCAGCCTCTGCCCGTTCCGCGCGTTCCATTTGCACTCGGGCACCGTCTGTGGCTGCCTTCTTGATGCGTGCTACAGCCTCACCCGGCGTACAGCCCTCAACTCCGACGCTGAGGTAGTATGCGATTTCCTCCATGGCTTCTTGCCATGCGTTGCTGGTTTCCACCTGTGCAGCATCAACTGCTGTTTGTGCGGCTTCCAGTTCGGGCTTTTTCATGTCACACCCCCTCAACAATAATCTTGAATTTGGGCTTGCCATTCAGGCTCACCTGCACTTCGCCCCCATTGGGCATCACATGCTCGCAGACGGCACCAATGGCAGCGCCAGTAACGTCCGTCTTGTTTGCACCCCAGGTTCGGCCGTCCTTGAGGACGGTACCGGCGTAGATGGTGCCGGTGATGGGGCTGCAGCCGACGTGGATTTTGTGGGTCATGATTACTTCCCCTCCGCAATCAAGCGGTCAATGGTGGCATCCAGATCGGTGAATTCCGTCCAGCGTTGGATGTCGGCGTCGTCATCGAACCAGAGAATGTTCTCCAGAACCTTGGCCTTCCTGGCCAGTGCCCACTGGAGGCGCTTCTGGACTTGGGTCAGGGCGCCGGTGTCGACCAGCTCCGTCCATTCCTCGACGCCAGGGGTGTTCAGGATGTCCTGGAAGTCCTCCGTGAAGTGGGTCCCGGAAGCGTCACGGTAGCGCCAGGCTGTGGGCTTGGCCACGGGCTTGAGCAGCGGCAACATCTCATAGCCACAGCGAAGTTCGATGTCAGGACCCCAGTACTCGCCGTCCTCGTCGTACCCATCAGAGTTCAGGGACTCGGCTAATGGACGGTTCACAACATTGGTTTGGGTGCAGACATGGGTTACTTCGCCCATGCAGAGGCCTTCCACCTCCTCGCTCCAGCCGTTGTCGAGGTCCTTGTAGGCGTTGATGGCGTCCTTGGCGGCGGCATCACGTTCCGCCTCGGACTTGAAGTACATCAGGCCGACCCACTCGGGCTCGGGGTCGAACAGGAAGAACCGGTATTTCGGGGTGGGGGAGGTCTTGTAGTCATGGCTCATTTTGGTACTCCGGGTTGTGGCCGTTCTTGGCCCGGTTGCTTAAACAAACTGCTCCAGCATTCCCGAAGCCAAAATCTTGGCAGTCCAGGATTCCGGGTTAGCTTCAGCCTTCGCCTGCTCCAGCGTCAGAGTCCTCAGGTTGCAGATCTGGTCTGGCTCATTGGATACGATCTGACGCGGAGCCGTAATGGCAGAGGACCATTTGGCCACCAATACGATTCCAAGGTGGACAGAATCAACCAGAGTGTCGTTGGACAGGATCAGGGCAGCCAGGGTGTGGTACAACGTGTCCATGGGGTCAACACCATTGTCGGTATCTTCCATGTACAGTTCTTCGCGCAGCTCACGGTCGGCTGCGTTGAAACAGGTGAACCAAGGATTGTCAGTCCAATCCTGAATTTCAACATGGCCTCCGAAACCAATGGAGAAATTACCGGCAAGGCGTCCTTCGCCGCCATTCTTCACAGGGCGGTTGTAACCGAGGATGTTCCTGTTGGGATCCACGAACACCACGTAGGGAAGAAGCTGCCGGAAATCGGGGTTGGTTTCACAAATGGCGCGTGGGATGTACCACACGTCATTAACCAGGCGGTTCAGGCCCTGGATGAAACGTCGATCTTCGTCTGCGGAGAACAGGACAATTCCAGTTTCCGGGTTCCTGGGGAATCCACAGCTATAAGCAAGGGAAGTCAGATTAGCCGTGTGGATACAGAGGGCTTGGGGCTTGGACATGGCTAACTCCTGGGTATAAGGCCCTATACGCCTATTTAAGGCGTATTCAGGCAGTAGGGGTGGCATAGGTATAGGTGAGCACCTATACAAGGCTTAAACGGGCTTTCTAGCGGGTTTACAGTAGGGACAGTGGATGGGATTCATGCCGTCATCAAGCCAAGTAAACCCGCAAGACTCGCAATGGGTATGCGCAGGATGGCGCAACCGTGAAATGGCACCAAGTTTTTCCAGATTGGCTTCAGCCAGCTTACGCCAGGAATCCCTGGAAGCCAGTAATTCCCGGATACGTACCTGCAAGGCATGTACTTGCTCATGTTCATCCCGAACATTCTTTTCCAGTATCAGTGCTCGTATGGCAGATGATGGGGTCATTTGAGGATCTTCCAGTCTTCAACAGTGGAAACCATGTGTACAAACTGATCCAAGTGTTCTTGGGGGATCTGTACAAGCAGGGTGCAGGTGCCCTGAGCCTGCAGCCAGCGCTTGGCATGCCGGGCAATACTGCAAATGGAGTTGCCGGAGGGTGACATAACCCAGCCTTCAGAGAACTTCACTTTAGCCGTATCTGCAAGGGCATCGGTATCCAGGTCTTCCACAACTGCGTTGTTAATCAGAACTACCAAGTCATCTACTTGGTTATCCTGCCAATAGGCTGTGTCATTCCAATACTTTTTTACATCCAAACCAGTAAGCATGGTCATACAGGTTCTCCGTTATTTGTGGCCACCAGAGGGCTGCGCTTGTTCAGGGTGTAGGTACAGGAAACAATACCGCCGGTACGGTCCTCATGCCTATCCAGAATACCCAAGGCATACATATCACTCAGAGCACGCTGAACTGTCGCCCGTGAGAGAGGATGCCCCGCATTCTTCAGCAGCTGAATTGACTTCACTGAAGTAAGCGGACCCTGATTGGCATGCTGAAGAAGAATGATGTACCTGTGCAGCAGGTGCAGGTGATCCGATCGTGGATGGCGAAGCATAGTGGCTCCCCGAGGAAGTAAGCCGGGATACCTCTTCTGCCAAGCCTGCAGCCATATTCATGGCGGCTGCTCGTCGGGCATCCAGTTCATGGTTTTCTTTAAGCAAGCGGGAAATGCGGGCATTCAAGACACCGCTGGTTTCCAGATGTGAGTACTGCAGAGCCTCGTAATGACACCAGGTCTGCCACATGATCTGGGTTATGGGACTCTGGTAATTCCCGGCAGAATCCTTGGCTACGGAATAGCCCTGTTCGGTTACGAATGTCTCAAACAGGCCGGTGTATACGTTCATAGCGCATCTCCGGTTAGGCGGTCATCTTTCTTACGGTCATGCTCTGCATCTGCCAGATAATCCAGATCCGTAAGTCCTTGGCGTTTGCGCAGATCAGATAAGGTCTGGGGACCCGGGTCACTATCTTCCTGCGGATCCGTATCAGGTTCCGGCTCTTCTTTGGTTTCTTCAGAGGCAAACAGGCAGTCCTGGCAGCCACACCAACGGCTATATGGGTGTTTGGTCATAGGGCCTCCTACAAGGCGTTTTATGGAGGTATCCGGTACCTATGGGTTACCTTATACCGGAACAGGGTTTAAACGGGCTGCCTGGAGGGCTGCAGCAATACTTTCAACACAATGCTGAGTGCATGTAATGCGATCTTCCATCAAGGCTTCAAGGCGCTCTACAGGCAAACCAGTAAACAAAGCCAGTTTCTGTACGGTAAGCCCAGACAGTTGAAGCATCCGGCGAATACGCTTGGCGGCACTGGTCCGTTCATGGGCTATAACCATGAATGACGGAGGCGAGGGTGCTTTTGAAGCAGGCTTTTGGTAACCGGGCACTTCTTTGATTTTTCCGCCTTTAGCCAGGAATTCCTGCATCTGGCGGTCAAGGGCTTCACGCATAGCCTGGTTTTGTTGGATTGAGCTTTGGTTAAACATGGTTGGGGTCTCTCATAACACTGCCGAAGGCAGTTCTAAGTGGGGTAAGTATTGAGGAGAGTCCAGAAGGATATCCTGAATGGGCTCCTGGGTTCCTGCAAGCCTGTTTAAGGTGGGTATCAAGCTGGTAAGCCTCCAATGTAGCAGCCTTTGGTCAGGAGGGCTTAAAGAGCCTCCCAGAAGGATTACACGTAATCCAGAGGCAGTCTTGGTCTTGAAGATGTGGACTTTGAATTTTAGGGGATGCAGCAGGTCAAGTTGCTGACGCAGCAGTTCAGCCTGTTTAATCATGCTCGCATGACTCGTATGAGAATCTTGGAATACTGGGAAAAATCCATACCGGATTCCCGGAGGTTATCCAGGATGTATGAGTACAGGCTTCTGAGCGGAATGGACGTATTACTGGTTATCCAGGTAGTGACCATAGCGAATTCCCCGGATTCTTCCGGCTCCTTGTGAATAGCCTGAATACGTACCTTCCATTTTCTGGCTTTGTTTTCCTGATTCAGGATACCAGAGCCCCTCATCTTCAGGTCACGGGCATCCCTGAAGGTAAGGGCATCAAATTCAACGTAAGCGTCTTTCATTGGTTTTCCTCAATTCCTTCCAGATCTGCGAGTGGTAAGCGTATCCAGTTACCTTGGGTAGTACAGGGAAATTGCAGGTATACAGAGTAGTTTGGATAGGTACCCACAATGGCCATTAAAGTACCAATCTTACCGGGCAATCGGCATTCATACGGTAAGGGTTTTACCCGGTATTTTGGGTATAGCCTGATTGGGCGTACAGGATCAAGCGGTTCAGAGAACACAAGGATTTCTCAAGTATTTATAGCCTTACGGATCAGGTTGGCTAATTCCTGGGTTTGCCAATTTCTAGGCTGGCGTTATGTTCATCCAGCAGGCGGCGGGCAGCCCGGCCCAACTGGAAACGGAAATCCCATTCACGATTCTCGGTTTCCCAGGAATACGGCGGGACATTGTCAAACCCCCGCTGCCACTCGTTGCGGGCACCAGGCGTGGAATAGGGGTTCAGGGAAATCTGGTAGAGCTCGCCGGTATGCGGGTCGGCATAAACCGGGAGGTGGCGGGCAAGGTCGGCGGCGGCTTGCTTCTCAGCGGCGGCCTTGAGAGCTTCGGGGGATGCAAACCGGATCATGATTTTTCTCCAAAAATACGATAGTCATAGCCGTGGGCTTTCACGTCGTCGAGGGCACGGCTGCGGCTGGTGTAGGTCCGGGCAATCAATCCAAGCAGGCTTTGGGCAGCCCAGATGTCACCGTTTGTGTCCGAGAAATACCAGAAGGATGCGTCAATCTGGCGATCACCCCGTGGCATGTGACAGAGAGTCAGGGGTTGAACCGGTGTCAGAGTGAGTTGGTTCATGTCAGGTCTCTCGCTCTTTGGTAGTCGCGAATTGCGACCGTCAGCTGGGTAGTGGCCCAGTGAGAATCCCCCACCCCCAGAAAGCAGCAGTAAGTACCTGGAGGGGCATCCTTCACGGCAAAAGCCGTGGCGGCGTCGGTCATATGCGACCCGGTACACCCGGCAGAGCAGATCACTTGCATTCCGGGGTGGGTAATTGCCGGGGGAGGGTAAATGGGGGCTAGTCTGGCGTGCCAGGTGTTCATGTCAAATCTCCAGGTCCAGGGTTTTCATGAACTCGTCCCTGAATTCGTCCAGCCGAAGCCAAAGGTATTCCAGCTTGTTCAGCACCTCCTCCGAATACTCCTGCTCGGACAGGACGGTCCCGGTGGTATAGGTGTTCTGGGCCTCTTCAGATTCCAGCGCCTCCTTGAAGTTCCGGAATCGTGCTATGAAGATTTCCAGGCTGTTGGAGGCATGGATGCGGAGCGCTTGATGCTTCGCGGTCAGTTCAGGCATGGTCATGGTGTGTTACTCCGTTTGGGAAAAATACTTGTGCAAGATTTCAGCTTGCTTGAGGTGTTCGGCAGCGGCAGAGGCAGCGTAGGCAGCGTTATAGGCAGCGTTATGGGTAGCGTAGGCAGCGGCAAAGGCAGCGTCGGCAGCGTAGGCAGCGTAGGCAGCGTTATAGGCAGCGTCGGCAGCGTCACGGGCAGCGTCGGCAGCGTCACGGACAGCGGCAAAGGCAGCGTCACGGGCAGCGTCGGCAGCGTCACGGGCAGCATCACGGTCTTTCCCCATAGCCCAAACCCTTGCCGCTTCGATTGCCTTTCGAGGACGGTCGTCTTCGGGGAATTTTTCCTCAAAAACATGAAGGACGCTCTCGGCAAAGTCAGCCGCGATTAAAGGGAGGACGGAAGAAACGTCCTGGTGAACAGCTCGGAGAGCCCAAACGACGTCGGGGACGGGATTGGATTCGAGGCAGGCAAGGAGAGGAACAGGGGCGTCGGGATCAAGATGGCCGAACTTGAGCTTGAAGGCTTTGAGACCGTCCTCGCAGGGAGTCTGATTGAGGATGGAATTCATGGACACGGTTGCAAACATGGTGTTACTCCTTGGTGAAAAATTCGTTGGGGCCTTCGATGGCGATGTCGGAGGCGTCGGTGTAGTGGATGAGCCACTGGACGTGGTTGATGTTTCGCGGTCAGTTCAGGCATGGTCATGGTGTGTTACTCGAAAAAGACCTGCAAATCCGGGTTGAATTCCGTGGATTCCGGAGAGGCCATGCTCAGCATGTTGCATACCCCCCGTGCCATGCTGAGGGTTTTCTCGCGGAAGGGCATGTCGTCATTGGGATCAATGACGATATCGAACATCCAGTCGGATGGCTGGACGTCCGGGTTCTCGTCCAGGTTGTTGCGCCGGTAGATGCCGACCCACTGGGCGTCAGCGAGGGGGCATTCGGTGATGCTGGAGGGGGTGCCGTCGTCGTTGGTGGTTTCGGCACGGACGGGATAGCAGAAAAATTCAGGGGTATTCATTTGGCTTTTCTCACAATGATGTTGGGGTTGTAACCATCCTGCATAATGAGGCTGGTGCGTACTTCTCGCCAGGTAAGGCCTTCCGTATAAAATACGGTGTCAATCAACTGGGAATGCAGGTAGACATTCCAGGCTATGTATTTCATGGCAGTTCTTCCGGAAGCTCACCTGCTTCAACTTTTGTCAGCGTCACGTCGTGCTGCTCAATCACGACCTGGAAGATGTAGTTGGTCAGCCAGAGCACACGGCGACCTCCTTGCCAGTCTTCGATGGTCTTAGCGGACAGCTTGGAGACCACGAAGGGCTCACGCTGGTAGACCTGAATATCCAGCCTTCCCGGTTCTTCGCAGGCGTCGAGGGTCAGGTCGTCATCCTTGACACAGAACTCGGCACGTAGACCTTCCAGCAGCTCCGATAGGGAATTCGCCGACAAACGGAAGTCCGGCTCGAAATAGGACTTGCTCTTGTAAGGGTCGCAGCCCTCGTTGTAGGTGTCCGGGTCGGACAGGGCCATGAAGCCCCGAACAGTGAAGAGTGTTTTCATGTGAGGATTACTCTGAAAACTCAATGGAACGCAGCATCTGACGGATCAGCTGCCATTCAGGGTTGCGCCAGCCGCTGTTGACGTAGACATACAGGGGACGGTGGCTGTCCATATGGTTGTGCTTGTTGTTGGCGATGAATTCATCGGCAGCCTTCTGGGTGAAGAACGAGGCGATGACCTGATGGGAGTACATGTAGAACTCCTCATGGTAGGTATCACCATCGTAGACCACTTCATTGCCAGTCTGGGTACTGCAGAGTTTGGTCAACTTGTCCGCCAACTCTTTATCCGTCACCCGGTTGTCCGAGTAATCCACCCAGAAGCCGGCATCACAGATATCAGGGTCACATTCAAAAGCCCTGTCCTTACGGACCTCAAAAACAGGGGTAGCTACTCCATGGCTATCTTGCCGTTGCAGGTTGCTTAGCAAGGTACGCAAAGCTTCAGCTTCATCAGCCTCCAAAGTGATAGTGAAAGCGGTGGAGGGCTCTGGAGCGAATTGGTCATCAAAGACTGTTGTTGTCATATTTGGCACACTCTGAAGATAGATTGAGGATTCCCACAATTGCCTGGATTTGCGGGGAAGCCAGGCAGTTGCCATGGCTACCCCCAAACCAAGAATAATGGGCATATACGGATATGCCGTAAGAAGCTCGAATACCATGGCAGATTCCGCATTGAGAAAGGCTATGGGGTGACAGGCACCCCTCCATAACGCGGCCGAAGGCCGATATCAGGTTTCATACTTACGGGCACCAGCCCTACAGAGGTCCTGCAAGAGCCAGGAAGGGGCATTATTGGGCAAGGTAATGGGTTGGTGCCATCCATTATAGAACACGTCCAATTCGGCCCCCAGGTGCACATCTGGATGGGCTATCTCAGGCAGGTCCTGCCATTCCATTTCCCGTATCAAGTGGGTATTGGTGAATTCCAGCACTTCCGGATCATCCTTGATCATGAGGTAGATAGCATCATGGATCAGGCATACCGGTAGAATGGAATACCTGTACCGGGAAGCCCAAACCAGTTGCATGAAGGCATTGACTGCCCTATTGGTCAGCAAGCCATAGCTCTGGCCACTGATGGCATTTCCAAGAGTTCTTTCTTCAGCAGCTACCGCAGACATATTTCTGCCCTTCCGAATGGACTGGGCAAGCAAGGGTGTGCGTATCTTCAAACCAAAGGCACCCAGGCCGTAACCACGGGTGTAAGCCAGATCAATCTGGGTATGCACCCATTGATCGCTCTCGGCATATAGCTGGTGATAGCGGTCCTCCACCATCTTGGCTTTCTCTTCAGACCATCCCTGGTTGGTCATCAGGGTCTTGTAGGTACCCTGATAGGTGAGGGCAAAGGTTGGAGCCTTGGATTCCTGTCTGAACAGGGGATACCTGTCAGCAATGGAGTTGATGCTTTCCACGGTATTTACAATATTCGGCATCTGATCACCGAAATAGGCGTATGCCCGCAGGCAGTGTCCATCAAAATTCTCGGTATACACCTTGATCTTGTTGGTGTCCTTGGTCAGCAGGGCATTGATGCGGTCCTCCAGTGATGCGAAATCCGCTCCACAGAATATCCAGCCCGGTGGGGCGTAGAAGGCAGACTTGATTAGCTTGGCCAACTTGCCATGTGCCGGCAGGTTCTGAAGATTGGGATCTCGTGAGCTCAGGCGACCTGATACGGTGCCCCCCAGAACAAATGATCCATGCAGGTAGCGGAAACCATCTGTCTTCAGGAATCCTTCCTGAAAGGCCTTGATGAAGGTGTTTTGGATCTTGGTGTGCTGTGCCAGTTGCCTGAGCATTTCCAGGAGATGTTGGGTATCTGGATCCTGGGTCAGCTTTTGCAGCTTGCCCAGGGTATCCCCGCCTACGGCAGGTTCCCCGGTATCCGTGTAATCCACAACAGGTAAGCCAAGCAAGGTATAGAGCAGCTTCTGCATGTGTAGCGTGCTGCCCGGGTTGAATACCACATCCTGAAAGGCGGACAGGGGATGCTGTTTTACTTTAAGGGTGGCATTCTTTTTATGCATGGCTTCCATCTGCAGCATGCTGTTCAATTGTTGAATCACGGCCAAGTTTTGCAGCTGTTGTTGATAGTCAGATATGGCCAATGCAAAGCGTTCTTCCAGGGAATCCAGTACAACAGGATTCATGGGCATGCCCACCAGTGACATTTGGGTAATGGTCTTTTGGCTGGGTAGGAACAGGGTGCGGTAAATGGCTTCCTGATCTTCCTCGGTCATGCGCTTACCATAGGTGTCCCACACATACCAAGTGCAGCAGGCATCCATCAGGTTGTATTCCAGCAGCTCCTTACGGGTGTACTTGCGGATATCGGTGATTTCATCCAATGCCCAATTGCCGGCGTAAGGCTTGGCCAATGTCTTGAGGGACAGGGAATTGCGACTGGTGCTGTTGAGGCTTAGGTAAGCCATGAAAAACGTATCTTCCAGATTGGCAAACAGAGTGTGCAAACCTGTCAGCAACCCCTGGATATCCTGGGGGTGTTGCATCCAGAGTACGTAGATCAATACCTTGGCATCATAGTTGGAGCCATGGAAACAGATCTTGCCTCGGTAATTGGTGAAGAATTTCTTCAGCATCCCCCGGATTTCCGGATTAGGTACGTATTCCTGATTCTGGAAATCACAGGTGAAGGCGATGCCTGAATGCTTATCCCAGGCAAAGGCTATGGAGCCTATTCCGGCCTCCCAGAAGAGCAGGGAGAAGGCTTCAATGTCCACGGTAAGGCTTGGGTACTGGTACAGGCTATCCAGGGCTTCCTGGACCTCCTGGAGCGTTTCCGGGTACTGGGTATTCAGTAGCACCCGGGCACCTGATACTTTCTGGTTTCCCCGCAGGGCATTAGCAGCAGCCTGCAGGGTTAATTCCAGCATGGGCTGTTGGGCAGGATTCATGATCATGCTGCCGGTACTGTAACCATAGGTTACTTTCATGGTGGCGTACTTGGGCAGGATGCAGTACTGCCATTCCCCAATGCCGGCAGTTACTTTGGGGGCTCCGGTGAGTGCCTGGAAGGTCTTGGCGTCTGTCACATAGAGAACGGTTATGTCCATGTTTTCCATCAGCTCCAAGTAATCCGGGAGCAGGGTACGCAGTTCACTTACCTTGGTGGTAGTTTGCAACCACTGCATGCTTACAGCTACTACCTCGGCTGACGATACTCCCAGACTCTCCAGGAAGCCCATATAGACGTTTTTAAGCGTCATGTGGTTCAAGGTACCGGGCTTACAGAAGAGGGCTATTCTGGGCCCTCCCAGGGGCTTGGCCATGTCGAGGTATTGCATCAGTAGACTCCAAGCAGATCCAGTGTGGGTTGTCGGATTAGCATATCCAGAATTTCCTGGATTTCGGGGGTTAGAGTGACCAGAGAGTGTTCGGAAGGGCGGTAGTGAAGTTGAAGTAGGGGTGGCAGCTGTTCCCAGATATCCGGGGATACTGAAGTACCATCTTGAATCAGCAGCTGGGTGGTTAACCGGGTAGTGGCTGCAAACTTGGCAGTCATGGCGGCTTTTCTTTGTTGGTACTTCAGGTAATTCTGGTAATCCCGTTGGGATTCCAGAACACTGAGTTTTTCCATGCTGCTAGTTCCATTAGCCCACATCAGTATGACTGTGTTATCAAAACCGGACTGCATATTGGATAAATGCAGGTATTTACCGGAATTACGGGCAATCTCTTGTAGCGCCTCACTCTCCCCAGCAAACCAGTTAAATAAAAAGCTGACACGAGCCGTGTCTTGCATAGGGGCACCTCAATAGATTCCAAGCAAATCCAGGGTAGGTTGGGCAAATATCAGGGCAATTCCTTCTTCTTGCCAGGGATCAGGTTCTCCGTATGGGGGAATACTATCCGAGGGTAAGCCAATGTGCCGAAATGCCTGGGGCAGTTGTTGTATGGCCCAAGTGTATTTATGGGGCGCTGCTTGCAGCATCCCCATAAAATGCAGCATACGTGCTTTTTTTACAGCAAGCTTTTCTGTGGCATCCAGATAGGTTTTACAAACCGGGACAATAATATCCGCGTCCGGTAATGTAGCGATATTGACTATAGTGCGTCTGGATTTAGTAGCCTTTACTCTTGCCGGGTTAAAAACAGGTATCTCCTGTAAAGTACCCTTATGCAGCAGTATAAACTTGGTATTAGGGGTAAACTGCTCCATTAAGTTAAACCCCAGCAGGTCAGCATGGATAGTGTGTACATACTGGATTTCCTTAGCCAACCATTCAAGTACGGCAGCGTGGGTACTCGCGTAAATGTCTGACATTATCGCCTCGGCAGGTTAATAAATGTAACCCGGTTACGGGCTCTGGAAGTGGCTACATACAATAAGCGGGCTCTTTGTTCGGCGCTTCTGCAGGTAGCAATATCCGCCAAGTCAATGAAGCACTCATCAAAGGTGCTGCCCTGTGCCTTGTTGACTGTGCTTGCATACAGTCTCCTCAGATCAACCCAGGTACTGGATAGGTGCAGAGCTTCCTGATTGTCTTCCTTAATCCAGATTTTGTGTTGATATGCCCAATCTCTGTAGTTATGGGGAGCAAATACCAAATGAGGAAGTACATTCCCATTGTGGGCAAGAGTTAACCAACTACCTGTAATCCCCGCTACAGAATCAAAAGGCCGGGTAATTCCCAAGACCAGGACAGTAGCTGAAGCGGGCAATAAACAGGAGTTCAAATTGACACCTCGGTTATTCAGATAATACCCACCCTCCACCAACAAAGAGCTGCCTTCAATCTTTTCAGCCAGCCAATCGTTATAGAGGGTTACCCGATTATTGGTGTAACCCAAAATACGGGAATGGTTGGGATTCCAGGCAGGATCTGAAAAGTGGGCTTTCAAGTAATCAGCCACCTCTTCCCGGACATCCATGTATTGGATTTCTGGCAATCCATGGGGAATGGCCGGAAATACCTTGGTTCGCACCGCATTACGGTATTCCGTAACCAAATCCATAATAGGATTGGTTTTAGCCTGTCTTACCACTTCGGTCAGAGAGCTGGTAGGGAATCCCGCACTGAACACAGGAGAATGGTTGGACATTACAGGAGTGAGCTGTGCAGGATCCCCAATGAATACAATCTTGGTTTCCATTTCTACAGCTATCCGGGAAATATGGCTTAGCAGTTCACTGTCCAGATAGCTGGCTTCATCTATGAAGATCAAACTATGTCTTCCGAATTTGAGAGCCCTATTCCCAGCAAAAACCAGTTTAGGAGGTTTACCCGAGGCTGCTGCTTGTTGCAGACGCATGCCAAAGGCGGAAGCCGTAGTTGTCAACAAACTCGTGTAGCTAATGGGCAGTATTCCCATCAGATTTTCCACGGCTTTATGGGTGGTGGCTGTGAATGCGATATGTCGGGGTACGTAGGCAGGATTAACCAAGGTATAGCCTGCCAGCAGGTCCGGCAATTGCTTGAGGAATTCCTTCAGGAGCGTCGATTTACCGGTACCTGCGTACCCTTGCAGTACGTAGATATGGGTATCGTCCAGAACGAAGCTCTGAAGGCCTTCCAGGGCCTTCTGCTGGTCATTGGTGAGTATCATGGAAGGATGTTCCTCATGGCAGCAAGCGCATCGGTAAAGGAAATGGCAAGCAATTCACTTACCCGGATGGCTTCCAGGGTTTCAGGGGGATAGGCATGCACGGTAAGTTCAGCGTTAAGCTCATAGGCATGCAGTTTGGCAGGGCTGGCATATGGAATGTCTACCATGTGGGCAGTCTCCAAAGCTTTAAGCACAGTAAGCCCTTCTGCATAGGGGAGCAGGAACTTACGGTAGCCCAGCTCAATCATGAGGTACCCCCCTTTAGCCGGGGGATTCTTCTTTACAAGGGAAATGGCTTCTTCAGGGGTCATGGTTTGCTTTTCTCCAGATGAACAATCTTGCCGTAATGACAGTCGAAATGGGGGTTGTCGATGATCAGCCAAATAACGGGGCAACAGAATTTGGGGGGAATCCTGAAATGCCCGTCTGTGAATATGAGCAGGGCCTTGGGCTTGTTCTTGGCTGCCCAATCCACCAGGCATTGCAAGTGGGTTCCTCCACGGCCAGCGTAATTCAGGGAATTGAAATCCCGGGGAGAATGGATATGGCCTTCATACAGAATTTGGGTATCAAACTGCAGGAAGGTGAGGTCTGCCTTAAAACTTTTGGTAATAGCCAGGGTCTCTGCCAGGAATCGGCAGGATTGGGTATCTGTCAGTGAACCTGACATATCCCACGCCACGGCAATATCCAGTTGCTTTTCTTCCGGCATGAGACGGGGCACATGGACAGGCAGGAAACGCTTATTGGGCTTGGCCATGCTATACCGGCTGCGTACCAGAGGGCTAAGGTACTGGCGTAATACCTGATTCCAGGGTATGCGTGGCTTGATGCGATCCTTCAGAGAGATCTGGATGGCCCTGGGAACGCTGCCTGGGTCAATACCCTGGGTAAGCAGGGCTGCTGACAGGATCGCTTGTTCTACGGCCTTCTGGGAGGCTTGCTGAGCCTGTACGGATATGTGGGTAGCTTCTCCTTCCAGACTATCCGGAGCATCTCCTGATGATTCCACCAGATCCTGGGGCACATCAGGTAATTCAGGCTGGTTGGCCATGAGCAAATCATAGATCTGTTCGGCCGTCATGCCTGCATACTGGGCGTCCAAACAGCCTCCCTCGGGAAGCTGTAGCTTCATATCGGTGACGATCTCCCAGTTGATGGCATAATCCGCAGCTACATTCCAAAGACAGGAATCCCTGTCTTGCCTCCGAAACATGTGCATGTACACGGTATGCAGTAGCTCATGCACCATCAAACCAAGAATCTGATCAGGGGTCTGCTTTTCCAGGAATTCCGGGTTATACATTACCCGTAACCCGGCATGGTTAGCGGCAGTGGGTACGCTGGCATCAATGACATGTTCCATCTGCATGGCCAGTACACTGTAAAAAGTGAGTTGAGGGTGAGTCATCAATTTCAGCTTGGTACGAGTAAGGATATCCATGGTTACACCAGATGCTTGCCAAGGTTCTTGGCCCAATTGAGGAATGCCGGTTTGCTTGTCACGGATGGCATGGCAGTACAGACCTGCCGGAAGAACATGGCTTGCAGTTCTACCGGGAAACGCTCCATGTACTGGAGCAGGGCATTGAAGGTGCTGTCAGTAACTTTGGAAACCAGCATGCCACACACAGCGTATTTCTGACTGGCTTCCTTGGGAATGTAAGCATTGGCCGGATTGTTGAGAATGTCATCCAGTTTAGGCAAATTGGCACATACCTCGATAAAGGATTCAAATTCAGCAGCCAGGCCATCGCCCAGTACACCTGCCAGCAGAGCCATGCGGAAAGAGGCATCAGGTTCCTTTTCCAATTGGCGACTGGCAGCATGCCAGGTACGGGCACAGGCATAAGGTTTACGGCTGTCCGGATCGAAGGTATTAAATCGGGCAGGCATATAATTCAGGTAAGCCAGAATACGCCAATCCAGATTATTGGTTTGTGCCCATGCCAGCCATTCTTCCAGTTTCAATTCCAGCTCATAAATAGCCAGACGGGAAACCAAGGCTGTACTCATTTCTTCCACGATCGCATTATCTTCGATGCGATTACCGCATCCCATCAGCAGGCACCGGGGATGCAGTTTATGCTGGCCCACTTCCCGGTCCAGAATGATACGGTAGGCTGCTGCCTGTACTTGGGGGTGGGCAGAGGTCAGCTCATCAAAATTGATCAGCCAGCCGGCGTAGCCATCAGGAATGGGATCGGATTCCAGGGGGAAGATATCCATGGGCAGGTAGGTGCCTTTCTTACCGTCAATCTTGGGGAAGCCAAGAAGCTCCTGGGGCTCCAGGTAGCTCAGACGGATATCCACGTATTTCAGATTGAATTCCGTGGCAATCTTGCGACTGAGATCGCTCTTGCCTTCTCCCGGTCGTCCCAGAATCAGAGGGACAATCCGGGCCTTCAGGTTAGTGGCAACCAGCTTATGGGTGGTGCTGTAATCGTTGATCATGGGTGCAAATCTCCAAATGGTGTTAGGCTTTAGGGGCCCTAGTAGTAAATTTTTCAGATTTTCTGAGTTACCTTTTAGTTTTGATGTGTTTTAGAAGTTTTGGAGAACTTCTATCACTTGACTATCAGGTGACCAAAAAATAACCCTCTTTACGCCAAGGCGCTCAGAGGGTAATGGATTCGTAACAGGGCCGGAGGCCCATACTTCTCATACTTCTCCCAGAACTATGTCAGGGCATAAGCAGACTTCTCCAGATGGCGTGTCAGACCCTGGCTTATCTTTCGATAACCGGGCATGCCCAGTTGCTCAAGCAGGTCCTTCATCAGGGTACTTCTGGAGATCTCTACCAGGATATGGCGGTACTCCTCACGTACCCGGTTCATGTGGTTGGGGTGGCACCGATAATCATCATGGATGGTGACGAGATGAAAATCCCGATAAGCCAAAGACCTCCGGATAATGGCTATCAGTTGACGGATCATGGGTGTAGGGAAGGCACTCCATTGGTCCTTGGGGAGATTCAGCATATTCAGATCTACCAGACCAGACCAGTTCCAGGTACCCGGGAAGGCCTCTGGGAGCTCATTTGGGGAGGGTTCCCCACATTCCCTACCCAGGAGTAGCGTTGACAGGTAATCCCAGGCTTCCTGGAGCTTCTGGGGGTTGTAGTTGAGTCGGCGATGCATGCAGCGGGCTACATAGGCATCCACGGAGTGGATAACATTGGCTGGCAAATGCAGGCCTTTCTTGTAAGCAGCCTGTTCTTCCCATTCATAAGTGAATGAGATGCCGTCCAGTTCTTCCACTTCTACCCGGCCACTGTTCTTGACGAGGCTGGGTATCCGTACCTGAAAGTCATCCGGCATGGCCCATTCATGGAAGTCCTGTTTGGGATTCCATGCCTTGAGCAGCAGGTTAACCAGCTGCCAAGGGCCTGGAGCCTGTGTTTCCAGGGTCTTGTAGAAGGCTTTCAGGGCAGGGCTGCCTTCTCCGAACAGATGTTTGGGAACCGCTTTGCTGCCATAGAAGGCAGTCATTACAGCATCCTTGGCTTCCGTCCTGGATATGGTAACGGCCTGGCTTCCCAGCAGGGTATTCATGTGGTTGGTCACGTCGGTGTAGGCATCCGGCCGTCGGTTGGTATCCACCAAGCCGGTCATACGACCGGCATTCACATCTCCTGACAGTACAGCCATGAGTTGCAGGCCGCTGCATACGGCATCCATGGATACCAGGGTACCAATGGGTCTTCCCGCTTCCACTTCCCGGATAGCCAATACGGCTGCCCGGTACAGGGGAATGTCTTCCGCCGTGTCCTGGTGTTGTTCCAGTGAAGCCAGGTTATTCCGGCCCCACTGGATACGTTCTTCAAACGTCTTCTTGCCCAAGCCTTGATGCGTGGCCGCATCCATGAGCAGGTATTCCCATGCGGTGTAATGTTTCATCGGGTTATCTCCACATAGTCAGGATCGGCCAATATCAGCATGGCTTTGCGCCAGCTGTTGCCTTGGGGGTTAAGTTGGTAGCCACGGGCATACATGCGCCCACGGGTGTCTACCCGGTGGGTAAACCAAAATTGGTTGCCTGCCTTGATCATCTCGATGGCGATCAACTTGGTTTGCAGGTTCTGGTGTTCCCACTGGGTTTTCTGTTCAGCATCCAAACCAGCAGGTTTGGCATCGTCTATCTGCCTCAGATACAGGATATCCAAGGCCATGGGCGTGTTGTTCTGGAGGTTAAGCACATCCAGGCAAATCTCCCGGGAATGGCGATTCAGGGGGCTTCCCAATACCAGATGGCCAGGTATGGTGAGATAGCCCGTGGTGTGACTGTCCTTGAGGGGCAAAGGTTCCACAACCATTGGCAGTGGATGCCCGGTAAGCCATACACGATCCTGCAATACATCAGGAATTTCCATGCAGGAGGTCATGTACGGCACTTCCCCATCCCCGTAGTGGATGTAGAAAATATCCGCCTTGTTTCCCACTTCAGCCAGCATTTCAGCGGCTGTCCGGATGTCGTCCAGCTTCTTGTTTCCCCAGTCGGGGAACATGCCGGCTATCTGGGAGGCAAAGGCTTGAATGGTAATCTTCCTACCACAGCTTCCTTGCATGGTGGCTATCACCGCCATGCGTTCAACCACGGCCTGTGTATCAAGATCAGCAGCCTGGTCTTTCCTGGTTTGCTTGGATGCCCAGTTGGCCGGGGTATGGATCCAGGTATCCAGAATGAGCTCGGCTTCATCAAGGGCAGGGCCATGATGTTTTCTGATCCAGGCCAATATGTCCCGGCCCAGCTTGCTTTCGTTGTATTTGTCTTCCAGGTGTACCTGGAGGTCATGTGCGGATAACTTCATGGGAGCCTCGGGAAGCCCTACTAGAGGGCTTGGTAGTAGGGTTGTCTATCCAGATACAAAAAAAGCCCCTTACGGGGCTTCCAGGGGCATTCCTGCCCCTTTCAGGTCTAGGGTTGCTTCGCTTGCCAGGCAGCTCGCTTCTTCTCCCTCTTGTGGGCGGATTTCTCCGACCCGAATGTTGCGTCCTCTTTCAGATCCCGGGAGTACTCCTCCCCCGCTTGAGCCACGTTGTTAATCATGGCGAACACACTGGCAAGTGTGCGCCAGAACATCTTCCAAGCTTTCTTCATTGTCTGTCTCCAGGTTGCTTGGTTGCAGGCTGCCCGCCTGCAGGGTTGGGGCTAAATGCCCCCGCAGTTGCTGCATTCAATCCACATGCCGCTGTATTCCGGCGGCACGTAGGTTACCCAGCCACAGTACGGGCATGGGTAGTTCTCCCCGACATTGGGGAGCGTGGCTTGCAACTGCGTTATCACCACCTCCGGGATACGATCCCGATAGGTGTCCAGCAAGGCTGTCGCCTTCTCGTTCTTCATATCTGTCTCCGGAGGAATAGGGAATGCGGCATGACCAGTGCCGACATGTAATTCGAGTGCATTGTTTGACTCTGGTCGATAACTTCCGGCAGTGAAGCCAGAAGTCTTGAGGAGGTTGGGTACAGAGAGGGCCTGTACCCCGGATTGATGGAGAGAATACTCTCCCCATCCCTCTCATACTTGCAGTCATCGCCAATGATACATGGCTATGCAGTATGGCCCGTTTTTCTTACTCCATCGGATCCTGCATCATCAAGTACTCAACGGATTCTGGATCAAGAACCCAGTATACGCCGCAGTTGATGATGTCCTCGTCGTCCATCTGAGCCACATACAGCAGATGCTGTTCCGGGGTCAATACCAGCTTCAGTCCGTGAAACCGGATAGTGGGGTATCCGTAATCTTTGATCTGGTCCTGGTCTGGAAAGTAGCAATCCGCAACTGTCTGCGGATCTGCTTTGAGTTCATGGTGGGTGGAGAGCGGGGCCATGTCCATGAACTCATGGACGCTCATTTTCATATCATCGGTAAGTGCTTGCATGTTCGTGTTCCTCTGTCGGTAATAGATTATTAAGTGTGCATCCATGCACGTTTGGTTTGAGCTGATCCGGAGCCTATTCTCCGGGTAGTCAGCCCACTGGTCAGTACCATCCAATAGGTCACTGCCAGCCCTTCCTGAGGCATGTCGATGCATGCCCCTCATATTGGTTTATGGGCCTTATCCTTGGCCTTCCCGCTTCGCTTTACGGGCTTGTTCATCCTTGGTGGTTCCCCCACCTGCAGCAGCAATACTGGCTTATACGCATACTTGTATTGCGAACGCAGGGGAACCTATTAGCATCAAGCCAGGAAATCCAACACCTCCTGCCTGGCTTTCTTCTTCAGGCGGGCAATTCCCTGTGGCGTCATTTCCTGCAGAGCCTGTGTGTTCCCCACTCCGATATCCCGGAGTTGTTCCTGCGTGCCCGGTGTCAGGGCTTCAAACCCTGCCGGAGGGTTTTTCATCCGACATACCACATAGGTAACCGGTTCTCCGGCATACCGGGCCACGTCTTCCGCCGTCAGTTCCTTGCCCCGCATATCTGCGGGCAGGTTCAAGGGAACTTCAGTGAATGACATGGTAAGGCAGGACAAGTTGTGGGGCAGCACCCCGATTACATGCCTGAACTCCACGTCCTTGGCTTCCGCATGGGTTATTACCTCCGCGTCAGCCCCAATGAGGCCAATGTTACGGAGGTGTTCCACCAACCCCGGATGCCGGGTAACTACTAATGCCTTGGTAATCATGTGTTTCTCCAACTTGGTTTATGGGATCAAACCAAGATGGCTTGATCCCTTGTTACTTACATCCTATGCAGGTGTTCCCATGCGTAGATAAATCCAACAACGGCAGTTATGAATCCAGCAATTACGCCGAAGATCATGGCCAGCAGGATGAGAGGGCTGGTGACGTTGTTGTCTACCAGCGTCAGAAGGGCGATACCGAATACTGCAGCACCGCCGCAGTAGATCAGGACCCCAAGCAGGCTCAGCATTGCATGTTTCATGTTGTTTACTCCTATCGTATTGGTATGACTGTCTGTCTCCCTGCGAGGAACGAGCACATACCTTTCGGCATGTGCTCGTACCTGTTTAGAGGAAGTCGTCGGCAGACAAGCTGACGGACCCCCCTCTGATACTTACCACAAGCTCCATTCCGGAGCTATGGATGAATACCAGCTTGTCACTGCTAGTCTTACTGAGCAAGGCCTCGATCAATGCCACAACACTCTCCCCTTTCGGGGATGCGCTGCTGGTAAACGCCAGTTGTTTTCTGGCGCTGCCCTTGATCAGGTCGATGCTTACAACGGTGGAGCTGCTCTCGGCATCCGCAGATGCCGAGGTGTTGCGGGAAGGACGGGCCATAGCCGTTCTCCTTAATACTTGTCGTGCGCGGTATGCGCACAACACCAGCTAAGGGCAGCCCCGCTGCCCTCTAAGCCACTTGAAGGAGCCCGTTTAAGGCACGAACAGGCCTCGGGTAGGGGTAGGGCATAGGCAGGCCCCGATAGGGGCCTTGTAGGGCCTTGTAGGGCCCGCCAGGGCCCTGTGTAGGGGACAGTCAGGGACTGTCCCTGCTGTGTAGGTGTGTAGGTGTGTAGGCTTTTGGGTGTGTAGGTTTGTTTGTATAAAA
>ERZ650309.34-NODE-34-length-66579-cov-6.507336_pt1 | contig 66579 bp, 49 predicted proteins | sample MGYA00376245_ERZ650309 | MGnify/ENA primary metagenome ERZ650309 (study PRJEB26733, sample SAMN07839294) | wastewater metagenome | biome: urban; feature: wastewater treatment plant; material: waste water | place: USA: North Carolina | collected 2016-04-26 ... | reverse complement strand
CGCAGATTACCGCTACCATTAAAACCACGTGTACTTACTGTTTTAAAAGTATAACTGGAGGTTACCACGTCTACGCCCTTTAAGTTATTCAAAGCGTCGTAGTATCCTGCTCCGGGAATGTTTCTGATTTGTGTGGCTGTAACCCTTTCAATAGACACGGGGGCTTCTAATATACGCTCAGGCAATCGGCTTGCTGCCACAACAATGTCTTGACCCAATGAAAAAGATACATCAAGCTCAATGTTTAGGCTGGCACCAGCTGCATCCACATTAACTTCTTTAGCTGCAAAACCCACTGAACTAATAATCAGTGTAAACGGAGGGGTGGCCGTGGTGTACAACTTAAAATTTCCCTTGTCGTCTGTGAAAGTGCCGTCATTAGTGCCTTTCACCATTACAGACACTGCTGCAATGCTTTCTTTTGATTTACTGTTTTTTACGTTTCCGGATACGGTAATAGGGGCTTGTGCAAATGATTGTATAGACATACATGCCATACTTAACATAAACATCAGAGCCATTGTGAGCTTTCGCATTTTATTCTAACTGTTTGGTTATGAAAGTACAATAGTAACACATGTTAGCTAATTTTAACAAAATATTATACACATACCTGTGCAAAAAAAAATTGGATGTTTTTTTTTTAGGGTTATTTGGTGTTTTTCAGTGTTTAATTTTGCATAATGATAGCCGCAAATTATTCCTTCCCCAATCAAACAAATTTTTATTCAGGAAAAGTAAGAGATGTTTATACAATAGGCACTGACCGATTGATCATGATTGCCAGCAATCGTATTTCCGCATTTGATGTTATTCTGCCCAAACCCATACCTTATAAGGGCCAGGTGCTCAATCAGCTTGCTGCATATATGCTTGAAGCCACTAAAGATATTTGTAAAAACTGGTTGCTTCAAGTGCCTGCACCCACAGTGTCTTATGGCATTAAATGTATTCCTTTTAAAATAGAAATGGTAGTAAGAGGCCACTTGGTTGGGCATGCATGGCGCACTTATAAAAATGGCGAAAGAATATTGTGCGGAGCACAAATGTCCGAAGGGCTCAAAGAAAATGATCCTTTTCCAAATCCTATCATTACGCCAAGTACAAAAGCAGCAGCAGGTCATGATGAAGATATTGACCCGGCTTCTATTATAGCTCAAGGAATTTGTTCTGCTGCGCAATGGGAAGCAATTAGTAATTATGCCTTAGCATTATTTGAAAGAGGTAAAACCATAGCAAAAAAGCAAGGACTTATACTTGCGGATACGAAATATGAATTTGGATTATATCAAAATGAGATTTTTCTGATGGATGAAATTCATACTCCGGATAGTAGCAGATATTTTTATGCAGATGGCTTTGAAGAAAGACAAACAAGCGGTGAAAAGCAACAGCAACTTAGCAAAGAATTTGTAAGAGAATGGCTGATGGCAAATGATTTTATGGGCAAAGAAGGACAAACTGTACCTGTTATGACAGAGGACTGGATTGCAACTATATCCAAAAGGTATATATCATTATATGAAAAAGTAACCGGAGAGCAATTTGTACCTCAAGATATTACTGATGAAGAATTGATGGAGCGGGTTTTGAGGATTTTGTAATGGTAATGAACTATCCCATTTTTTTAATGATTTTTTTTGATTGGTGAATGTATAGTATAATAAGTACTAATCTGTACTTTAAAAGTTAATTCATCGAGCAATTAATGTTATGATTCGTTCATCTTGCAAAGGAAGCAATTACAATACTGATAGCACCAAAAAACATCAATGGGTTTAGAAATTGACTATTTGCCTTGCATTAGTTTATTCTGCATATTTGTATGCAAAGAATTTTTATGAAACGTATTTTTTTTTTGATTCTTCTCATTTCTTTTTTTACCACAACCCTACACAGCCAGCCTTCATTCATAAAAGATAGCATCGATAATTATATTGAAGAAGGTATAAGGGACTGGCACATACCCGGTCTTGCCATCGCCATCATTAAAGATGGCAAAACAGTAATGATGAAAGGTTTTGGAGTAGAAAATCTTGACACAAAAAAACCTGTTGATGAAAATACATTATTCATGATAGCCAGCAATAGTAAATTGTTTACAGGTACTGCCCTGGCCCATCTTGAATACCATAAAAAAATTGCTTTGGATGATAAGATTACAAAATATTTTCCCGATTTTAAGTTGTATGATGCGCATTCAACAGTAATGGTCAATATCAGAGACATGCTCAGTCATCATATAGGCACCAAAACATTTCAGGGCGATTTTACTTTTTGGAATAGTGGACTAAGTAGAGCAGGCATTATAAATAAAATGCAACTGATGCAGCCATCCACATCATTTAGACAATCCTATGGATATTGTAATAGTTGTTTTCTTACCGCTGGGGAGATCATACAGGCCGCTGTAAAAATACCTTGGGAAGTATATGTGTATGATAGCATCATCCAACCACTGGGCATGAGTCAAACACATACGCTTGGAAACAATATGAAAACTATGCCCAATGCAGCTGTACCATACAGTAATAGTTATTATAGAACCCTGCAACAACTGCCTTATGACAATATTGATAATCTTGCTCCAGCTACCAGCATAGTGAGTTGTGTAAAAGATATTTCAAAATGGTTGCAAATGCAGTTGGATAGTGGCAGATATGAGGGCCGCAGCATCTTACCTTGGCAAGTACTGCAGCGTACAAGGGCTATGGAAACAATTGTAAGGAGTAAGAAATCAACCACAATTCCTTCAAATTTTTTAGGTTATGGACTTGGTGTATTCATACAGGATTATGCAGGCCGCCAGATCTACTGGCATACTGGTGGTGCAGACGGTTTTGTAACCAACACCTGCTTTGTACCAGAGGAGAATTTAGCGATTGCAATCTTTACAAATAATGACAATCAGAATTTCTTTGAACTGCTTCGATTGCAAATTTTGGATGCTTATTTTAATCAGCCCTATCAAAACAGGAGTAAGAAAAGTTTGCCAAAATATTTATCAGATATGGAAGCAATCTATCAGCTTACTGATGCAATGGCATCAAGGATAAAAGGTAATACACCACCTGAAGAAATGACCGCCTATGTAGGTACTTATAACAATAATTTATATGGGAGCATTTCCATAGTGCCTGATGGCAAAAGAATTAAAATAAAATTTGAAGGCCATGATGGATTGTATGGCTACTTAGATTACATGGACAATGAAGAATGGCGAATTAGCTTTAGCAATCCTGCCTATGGAATATTTCCTGTAAAGTTTATTACAGCCCAGCATAAGGTAACAGGTATAGATATTAAAATTAATGACTTCATTGAATATGATGCTTATCATTTTTCTAAAGAAGAATAAAAATATTTTAAAGCATAGAACCATTGCTATATCAGCGATACAGCTTCTTTGGCTGTGCCAAATGATAAAGTAAAACCACTGCCACCGTGTCCATAGTTGTGAATAATATTTGTGCCATGTTCCCGCTCTACACGTACGGTGGGCCTTACCGGTCTTAGGCCAGCCCAGCTGCCTATTACTTCCAATTTCCTAAGTGCAGGAAATACCATATAGGCATTTTCTAATAAACGATGGATGGTATCCGGTTCGGTATTGTCTGTTGTAATGTTTTCTTCATAAGTGCCGCCAATGATTATAGCATCCTGCCGTGGCACAATGTAGAGTGGCGTTTCATTATCCAAATAAAATGAAGCAGATGCTTGATGTGGAGATAATAAACCAACCTGCCCTCTTACGGGTATAATTGTATCATCATTGCAAAGCATCCTACTGCCCAATGCGCTACAATTAAAAACAATATCATAACTATTGGTATAGGTTGATAAACTATCAATTTTTTCTTGGAGAAATGCTACACCAAGTGCTTTGAGTTGATGCATCATCCAAGGCAGAAATAGTTGTGTTTCAATTAGCGGTACAGTTACTTCATACACTATATCATATTCCGGTGAGGTATCCTGTGGTGATAGCATTTTGCTAATACCTTCCGGAAGGAAATCAACCCAGTTTTTCTCACCGTCTTCTATGCCTTTTCTCAACCCTTTAGTAAGTACTTGCATACTTACACCAGTGTCTTTATTGTGGCTAAAGGCTTTATAAGCTTCATAGCTTTCATTACACCATCTTATACCTCTATGATCATTTCTGATATGATAAGGAAACCAAAAAGCTGCTGCACGATTACTGGTAATATCAGGAGAAAATTTGGCTGCCATTATGGTAATATCATATTTGCTTTTGTCAATCATCCACGCAGTGGAAAGCCCACTTATACCAGCACCAACGATTAGAATTTTTTGTTTTGACATGATTGCTTTATTGCTCATTTATTTGAATGATTGATTTGCTTTATTTTTAGTATAAAACTAAGATAGTACCTTTTCTAAAAATATTTTTTTGTGTTCTATAGTCAAATCTTGCATACCATGTATAGGCTGTGGCACCGGCAGGTAAAGTATTCTTATTTGCTAACCCATTCCATTTTATAAATGGGTTTGTTGATTCAAAAACAAGTGCACCCCATCTATCATAAATTTTCATGCTAAAATTCTGTAATGCATTTAGATTTCCTAAAGCGCCAAAGAACTCATTTTTATTGTCGCCATTTGGTGTAAATGCAGATGGAAAATAAATCTCTCCACAGTCTTCTTCTATTTTAATAGTATCTTTTGCAATACAACCATACAAGGCATCTTCAATGGTTAAGTTGTAGTCACCTGCTGATTGTACAAACAATGAATCATTGGTGCTTCCATCCTGCCAGAGATAAGCATTAAATGCGAGTCCTGGTGTAAGGATGATCCTATCTCCGGGGCAAATAACTGTATCATTACCCAGAAAAATGTTTATAGGGTTGATAGATTCAATCTGCTCTGTGAAGGTGGTAATGCAACCATTATCATCTACAACAGTAAGGGTATAATCATCATTGCGCAGCAAATTAATTTCATCTGTACCCACTGCTCCGTTTGACCATGAATATAGATAAGGGGCTGTACCACCAGAGACATTCGTTTTTATAAAACCGAGCTTATTATCACAGGTATCATTTCCTTTTTGAGATAGAATTTGAAAGGGTTGGATGTCTGCAATTGTTGCTGTTGCCGTTGATGCACATCCATCTGGTGGAGGTGTGGCTGTAACAGTATATATGCCTGGCGGCAATGCAGTAGCGGTGGCGGTAAGCTGCACAGGGCTTGAGTTCCAGCTATAGGTAAATCCGGTGGATAATGATGCCGGTTGAATACTTGCCTGCAATACAGCATTCCTATCCCCGGGGCATTGCAAGGGTGTGATAACAGTAGCATCAACAATTGCAACTTTAAATTGTGTGGTTGCAATTGCATTTGGTCTGTCATTGCCGCCGGGTGCTGTAAGTGTAATGGTATATTCTCCTGGCCCAGAAAATAGGTGAGTAGGATTTTGTTGTGATGATGTGTTGGCCATGCCTGAATTTGGATCTCCAAAATTCCATGATACACCATTATTGGCACAGCCAATTGCTGAAAAATTTATCTGAGTTACATCTACACATTGATAGGTGTAGGCAATTGTATTTACTGCTTCGCTGATTGTAAAAGAATCGATGGCAGCACCATCAAAATTATTACATTGTGTACCAGATGCAAAGATGAATCGAAATCGAATATTTGATTTTCCTTTGAGCAGCGGCATTGTTTTTCCGGCCACTAACCAGCCACCACTGCCTTGTCCTTTTCTACAATTGGAAGGGCCGGAGGTTTGTATATTTCCACACCATCCATTACCATCGCCTGTAAACCTGCGGAGGTAATCCACATTTCCAGCATTGTACCAATTTTTATTGAGGCAATCAACAGGGTCATTTACGCCACCGGAATTTAGCCAGGATAGGCCACCATTTTCAGAATATTGCAGTTGAATACCATCAAAATCTAATTCACTCTCCCAGAAAATTTTAAAACTGATATATGGATATTGCAGTGCTGTGCAGTTGAAGCAGGGGCTCTGCAACCAACTTTGTTCACCATCATTATATCTATTGCCGGTAAGACTTCCGGTTATCCAACATTTGCTGCCATCTCCAGCTGTTTTTATTTCTTTTTTATTGGGTGTACCCCAAGCCCAGTCATCATTTACACCACCAGATGTCCACCCGCCATTATTGTTTTCAAAACTCTCTTTATAGGGGGTAGTATTAGAAACAACTATCTGTGTAGCACATTGTGTAGATGCCCGAAAACTGAGGCAATGCAACAAAAATCCAACTGCCAACACATATTTCATCCGGCAATAGTAGTGTATTGATTTGTGATATGCAATCCGAAGGAAAGATCTACTTAGTTATATCTTGTTTTTTCTTTAGATTCAGTTGATTTTTTGTGTGTAAAATGATAGTTTGTAATTGGGCTAAACTCTTAGTGCAAGTTATGGCTGCAATTCATTGTTGACCTCATGTTTTATCTTAGAGTCTTTTACACCTGCAATTAGTAGCCATAAACAAATGCCTATTTCTCCAATACTTGCAGGTAGTCTGATATAAGAAGAAATGCCAAGTGTTGAATAAGTTGGCATCAGTGTATTTCCTACAAAATTTATCAAATAGCTAAAACAACCTATCATTAAAAGCAGGCCTAATATTTTGGGTAAAAATCCGGATGTATAAACTAAATAACCAAACGGGAACAGCCAAAGACCAGAGCATATATGAACTATGCGCATGCCATTGTCATACTGATTAAGATAAAGCATTAGTTGCGCTTGAATTTGTGTTACAGAAAAACCCAAATGGTCGGTTAAAAGTGTGAGAATATTGAGTTGATTTTGAACATTTAAAAAGAAAATAGGTACACTCATTACTGCAAATAACACCATTAATGCTGCGTGGTTTTTATGTACGGTATGTAATAATTTGTACAGTACAAGTGGCAGAAAAAGAAATAAAGTATAACAGAGCAAACCACAAACAATCCAAACCCTAAATAGCGATGCTGATGATATAATATTTTGATAAGTTACCGCTGCATCATTCTCCACAATAAGCTTTGTAGGAACATACATTAAACTAAAAATTCCAGTAATGACTACCCCTAAATAGAGTAGACCAGCTATTCTTGCTAATTTATTTTTTGACATTTCTTTGGTTATGGGTATTAAGTTTTTTTAACGCTATTTATTTTTTCCAATTCCAAGCGTAGTACACAATAGTGGCTGTTACACAACTTTCTACCATTGCTAAAAATACATAAAAGCTGCGCCAGGCTGTAATAGAGGTAATCGCAATCAATACCATAATCGCGGTGTAAAATATGCCCAACACAATATTTATGCGTCTGTTTATTGTTGATTTTAGTAGTATGGATAGACAAACCATTAATGCCGGAATTGCTAACAATACTGATGCCGCAAATAATTTAACCGGGCTGTCTAAAAGATTTTCTCCGTTGATTAATCCTTGTGTTTTTTCAGGAACATATAATTCAAAGTAATCACCATATAAATAACAAAGAGTAACCGATGTCCATAATGCAGAAAGTTTGATCTTGATATTAACTTGTACATCTGTTGCCTCATCTATGGCAGTATCTTTAGTGTTCATTTTTTGAATTGTTGATGCCTTAGGACGCAGTAGCTCATTAAAATGTTACGCAACAAAAAAAATAATCTCATATTCATACAAACAACAAATTCATTTTACTATCCATTGTCTTAATGGATATGAACCTTGTACTACTCAATTATTTTTACTGATGGCAATTAGTTGAGCAACATAAATATGGAGATTAATTTTTTCTAAGCGATTCCTCATTTCCCGCAGGGAAATTAAAATTCCCTTTATGGCGGATAATATTTTCAAATTGAATAACAACCCTTACATGAGAAGGAAAAGATTTGAAATGCCGAATAGCTTAAGGTATTATGGATATTTTTTTCTAATAAAATGACATAGCATTTGCCCTTGAAATTCTTCTATCTAATATCCAAGACAGAATCAATGATAACAATGCAATAATAGATAGCAGATATCCATTATCTCCAGCCATTATATGTGCTGATAAAGCCAACACCGCATTAAACAAAAATCCTGAATATGCCAGTTCTTTTAGAAATTTAGATAGCTTTGAAACAATAGCAATTACACCCAAAATTTTTAAAATAGCCATAGGATAAATGAGCCAAATCGGAAACCCTAAATGACTAAAAAACTCCTGTACCATGTCATATTTTGTAAGGTACATGCCTGCTGAAAATAGGAATACAGCACACATGATACCGGTAACCATCCAATAAATTATTTTAAGTATTTTCATGATTACATGCAGTAAGACGCAAATCTAACAGGTATTATATTCTGAATGTAGTATTTATATCAAACCCTTTGTATATGCAATTCTCAAAGCCTGGGCCTTACTATTTACATGTAGTTTATGATAAATATTGATACAATGTTTTTTTACCGTATTTGGGCTAATGAATATACTGTTGCCAATTTCTTTATACTCCAAACCCTGACTCAACAGTTGTAATATTTCTCTTTCTCTTTCAGATAAATGAAATACCTCTTGCGCCGCTATGTTTTCTTCTTTTATGGTTAATGGTTTTTTAACCATTTGTAAAATTTTATAGGCAATGCTTGGCGATATGGGGCCTGCGCCACTTTCCCATAAATTGAGGAGCATTTCTGAGATGACGGTACCGCTTTCTTCCTTTAATATATAACCACATGCACCTGCTTTTATGGCCCTGAATATTTTATCATCATCATCAAAAATGCTCAGCACCACAAACTTTACAGAAGGATATAAAGACGACGCCGTACCAATAGCAGCCACTCCATCCATTTCCGGCATTTCGATATCCATTAAAACTATATGTGGCAAATCATCTTCCGACAATTTTTTCATACTGTCTAAAAAAGTGCTTCCGTTTGTAGCTTCCAACACAATATTGAAAAATGAATTGCGACTCACTTTATCTTTTAATACAGTACGGTTGCTCAATTTATCATCTACAATGGCAGTACGAATCATATTTTTATTTTAAAGCAAATATCAAACATTGTGAAACTATGAATAATAATCCATTTGGATAGTTTATGTTATTTTAAACTGACTTTTTAAAAGCTTATTTTTTATTTTCTTGAATATAAATTTTGATGATAGACCCAGTTGTATCATTCTTGTCGAAATCAATTTTCAGTCCATAAGTTGCTGCCCGCTCCATCATATTTTTTAATCCGTAACTATTTTTTTTTGATAAGGCAGTATCAAGGTCAAATCCTTTGCCATTATCAGACACAGATATATTCCACAAAAAATTTTCGATGTTGGATGCGAGCTGAATTTTATCTGCATTACTGTGCTTGACTGCATTGTGCACAGCTTCTTGTACAATCATTACAATATTTAATGCCATTGCCGAAGGCAATAAAAAATGATCAGGTGCAGTGCCTGTTATCGAAAATTTTATTTGCGCATAATGTCTGCCCATTTGTTTTGAAAAACTGATGACACGAAGCCATAATTCTGCGGCTTCTAAGTCATTTGATTTCATTGCCCAGAGTGTTTCTCTGAGGTTGAGCAGCATGAGTTTTGCCGTGTCGTGCAAATCATCTACAATGTCTTCATGCTCAGATGATTCATTTTTCAATAGTTCAGAATTGTGTAAAATTGCGTTTGCCTGAACACCTAAATTATCATGTAAGTCTGCGGCTATTCTTTTGCGTTCATTTTCTTCTGCCGTTTTTACGGCAAGCTGTTTTGCAGTATGCTCTTCTGCTAACGCAATGTCCATTTTTATTTTTTGCCTCCGTTTATAGGATTTAAATAATTGGAAGAGGATGATTGAAATCAGTATGAAAAATAAACCCGAACCATAAAGCAGTACATTCTTTTTTGTGAGGTCATATTTCTGTTGGATGATTGTTTTTTCTTTTTGTTCTGTTTCATATTTGGTCTGCATTTCTGCAATGGCTTGAGCACTGTTGTCTGCATAAAAAGAATCTTTTGCATTGATGATTGCTTCAAGTGTATTTGTGTATTCATTTGACTTGCCAGCTTGTTTATAAAATTCTGCAAGTGCTTGATAATAATCCAGCTTTATACTCAAATGATTTGAATACGATGTAGTATCAGCACTGTTTTGCACATTTCCACTTTTTAAGCATTCCTTACAATACTCAATGGCTTTATTCAATTGTCCTGTGTTGGCGTAGAAATGGGCAATTTGAAGATTGTCTTCAGATATATTGGAGCCACTGCTTAATACATGTCTGATCTTTACCATTTCTCTCAAATCCACTTCTCCTGCATCATTATTTTTGAGATTTACAAGTATCATGCTACTAATGCGGAGTGCAGTAGCAAGCGTATTTAGATTTTGGGCCTGTCGGCAAATGGGTACTGCCTTATCGATGAATTTTTTGGCTGCTTGATTATCATTTTTGAGTAAATAAGAATAAGCCAAGTTTACATAAACAGCAGCTTTAGCAGCAATAAATTTTTCATGCTTAGTGTCATAAACTAATGCAGCATTGATCCACTTCAATGCCTCATCCGGTTTGCTCATATTTAAGTATACAGAACCAATTGTATTGTATGTGGTGGCAGTTGCAATGGAGTCTTTGTATTGCTTTGTTTCATTTAAGAGTTTGTACAAAATATTTAGGGCCTCCGGATTTTTTTGTACGCCTCCGTAGCACAAAGCTTTCTGTCGCAATAGTTTAAAATATACATCTCTTGTGATAGCATTTGAGGCATCATATTTTTTTAAAGCCATATCACATACAGCCTGTGCGCTATCGCCCCAGCCCCATACAGCGTAGGCATTTGCAAATGCGAGTTCTGCTCTTGCCATGCTCCTAACGTCATTGGATTTAGCCGCCATTTCCATGGCTATAAGTGCATAGTTATAAACGGTGTCTATATTTAGACTTTGGTATTGATCCAAATAATCGAGTATGGCTGATAGTTTTTGTGATTTATCTTTTCCCGAAAAAATTACATTTCTAATACTATCTGTAATAGTTGTTTGTGCAGCCAGTTGCACAGCACAAAATAACGTAAGCAGAACAATTTTTATTTTCATTGGGTGGGATCTGATTAGTGAAGAAAAAGCTAAAAATCTGTTCGAATCTTTCCAACACAAATTTAGCAACAATCTCAGATATCTTTGGTTTTAGTTTTTTAAAGTTCATTTTTAGGATAAGAGATAAAACTATCCAAATGGATTATTGCCTGAGGCTCTTACAAGGCTTCCTTTTGCAGTATAAAATTATTTATTATGCAACAGAAATTCCTACTCTTATTTTTTGTTTCTGTTTTGATATGCGGGCAATATGCCTTTGCAGAATCCGAACCGAACAATGACCGAAATTCGGCAAATACTCTAATGTTGAATGGCAGCGATAATGGATCGTTAAGCCCTGCCGGTGATCAAGATTGGTGGAAGCTAATCACCACAAATGATGGTAAAATTAGCATTTCACTTACACCTCCAGCAGGTCAAAATGTGTGGATTTATCTTTTTGATAATGATGGCACTACGCTGCTCAATTCAACCTACTCAACTGCAACTTTTACCTTAAATAAAGATGGGCTTGCAGCGGGTACATATTATATCAGAGTAAATGGATATTATGGTACAGAAACAGGAGCCTATTCTATTTCTAATACACTCACTTCACCAACACAGGCAAATGATGTGGAGCAAAACGGAACAAAAGCACAAGCTAAAGTATTACCTGTCAATGCCACAAAAACTGGCCATATAAACTATTATTACAATACCCAAAAAGATAGTGCAGATTGGTATAAAATAACAACAACATCAGATGGCAGAATTCGCCTTACTATGACATCTGGAAATGGTCAGAATGTATGGGCAGAATTATTTGATAATGATGGGGTAACACTTTTAGCAGGCAGTTATACAACAGGTACTTCATTTGTAGTCAATAAAGATGCCCTATCAGCAGGAACATACTATGTGCGGGTCAGAACTTATTATGGCTCTGAATGGGCCCCCTACACATTGTCTGATAGCGTTTTTTATGCCACAGAATCAAATGATGTAGAACCAAATAGTACGGCAGCTCAGGCACTCACGCTTCCTTTAAATGGAAGCAAGCAGGGGCATGTAAATTATTACTATAACAATCAAAAGGATGGGGAAGATTGGTATAAAATAACAACAACAGCAGATGGTAGATTGCAATTAAATATGGCATCAGGCAATGGTCAAAATGTGTGGGCAGAATTATTTGATACGGATGGTTCTACCTATATAACTGGTAGCTATACCACGGGTAATGGTACTGTGGTGGATATTGATGGATTGAAGCAAGGTGCTTACTACGTGAGGGTTAGAACTTATTATACCTCTGAATGGGCCCCCTATACACTCTCAAATACATGTACTTTTTATACGAATGCTGGGGATGCTGAGCCCAACGAATTGTACAGCCAAGCTAAAACAATACCTGCTAATGGTTCTGTAACCGGTCATATAAGTTTTTATGGTTCTGGGTCAAGAGATAATGTAGATATTTTCAAAATTAACTATACCGGTAGTGGTAATATGACAATTAATTTTAATCAGGAGAATCGATTAAAAATAGGATCTGCCCCTCCTACATGGATGCAAGTGTATAAAGACACAGCTCTTGCTCCAATCTATTCCAATTATTTCTATAGTACCAGTGGAAACATCAATCTAACATCGCTTACACAAGGGTATTATTATGTTAAGGTATTTACTTATTACACTGGCAATTTTACTGATTTTAGCTCATATAGTATCAGCAATACTTTTACGCAAGTAAATATTGCAAATATCACCATCACCACAGCTACAAGCAATGGATGTTCAAATGGACAACTTCAAATGACAGGTGGTGGAAGCAGTGCACCTTATACAGTAAAATTGTATCGCTTTGGAGCTTTATATGCAACCTATACGACTAACCTTACCTCAGGATTTACTGCCAGTAACCTACCTCCGGGTATTTACTATGCCACCGCCTTTGGTGATGGAGCTACAGGTACGGCTTTTGGTACAAGCAATACAAAAAGCTTATTGCCACCGGCCACCACAACTACATCAGAAACAAATATCAAATCTACAGCAGCTACAGTTAGGTATAACAGTGTGAGTTGTGCAAATGGCTATGTAGTACAATGGCGCAAACTCGGTACTACACCTTGGTCTCAAAAAATAGTATTGGGCAATAAGGATAGTTTGCGCATTTCAGGACTGCTTGCTGCTACTACTTACCAATGGCGTGTAGCAGTAGGTGTTGGCGTGGATACATTCACGAACTATGTATTAAGTGCTTTCTCTGCTATTGATCAGTTTACTACCACAAGTTCATTGGCTATAGCAGCAAATAATTATGGTAGTAGCACAGATATGGCTGTGGCAAAGTCAAGTAACATCAGCATTTCAGCATTTCCAAATCCTGCTGTAAATGTTTTTCGAATTGTACTCAAAGGAGCAAAGGAAGAACAATTGTCAGCAATGCTTTTGGATGCCTACGGCAAATGGGTATGGTCTGCTTCACAAGTGCCTTCATCTGCATTAAACAACCGGATGGTGGATGTAAGCAAGCTAAGTGTAGGAATATATACCCTGCAAGTGATTAATGCAGCTGGTATGGTAAGTAATACAAAAATTATTGTAACGAGGTAAGTGTAGGAATTTACTATCATCAATAGAGGCTGTCTTAAAAGGGCAGCCTTTTTTTATTAGAGTCAAAAAATTTTACAAATTCTGCACATATTCATTTTTCTGGTTAATTCTTATTCGAGGCGTTATGTTTTTTGTGTTCATACTAGAATACACCTATCGGTAAAACCATAAGCATTTAAATCGAGTAAGACTCCATATGGGAAACTATCGAAAATATAATTTGAGTTCAGAATGGTTTTAAAATAAATCAATCATGGCTCCAATCTCTACGCTCAATGCAATTTCAAATTAGGTACGCAAAAATTGCCTGAATAGAAATCCGGATATAGACATTTGCCATTGACAACCCTTATTGTATTCCAATAGGAACTTAAAAAAACTTGTCTCTTTCTACCAATATTTTGACACCAACTGTGGAAATTGAAAATAACTCATAAGATTCAGAATTAATTGTATCACCGCAAAAAAAGTATTCACCATTTATTTTACACAAAACAGATTTCTATTTGACTTCCTAAAGTGTAAATTGGGAATGCTTTCATGTAAAACGGCATAAAGATTTACTTATTCTGTCTCAAAGATTAACTCTATAACAAAGAAACGCTTGTCTTTTTGTAAATCATACAAATGTAAGGGTTAGTATATTAAGTTGTCATACGCTAATGCTTACAATATTTTACAAAATATAAGTTCAAGTATTAAATGCAACAGGTAGCTATCACAAAATTTTGTTGATATTACTAAGATTGGAATACATGGGCCAAGTGAAGGTGGAAGTCTTGCTCTGTCATTGGCTCATTCAAATAAGGGAAAAATTAAATTTATAAATGCCATTTCTACGCCAATGAAATCTTTTAAAGAAAATCAGTTATTTGCAATTGAAAAATTCCTGATATGAGATAGATACAAATTTTACATCATTTCGCAAACCTTATATCTATTTGAAGGATATTTTGATGCAATTCACAATAAAATAATTTCCGAATCTTTAACTCAAAAAGTAAATCAATGGAAAGACCAGTTCCCAAATCTGTATCTTCCATTAAACTCCAATAATTTACCCAAAATGCCTCACCCAGATGATATTAATTGCACTGAGGGTACCGATATATCTAAAATTGATTGTCCGATTTATTTCCAATATGGAGAAAATGGCGCATTGGTAAATATTGGATACGCTTTGAAGCAGATACAAAGGAAACAAAATGTAAAAAATTCGCAATATAAAGACGCCGAGCACTACATGGATATTACCATTCGGTAATATTCATAGCAGTTATCATATTGATAAGTTAAAAAGGATCCTTTCAGTTATAAAAGAATAAAAGACTTGTGGATTATAATCAATTTATCTGCAACTAAGTACGAAATCAAGCATCAATTCCTGATTCAGTTCATCTTCATATACCAACTGTTCAGCAGTGCCATCTGCATTTAGTACTTCATTCGATAAATTGAAAACACTTGAAGAAGCAGACGTGGTATGCGATACAGCTACATTTCTTGATAAAAAATAGTTGGCATTATTGGTTTCATCTCCTGTGGGCATTGTAGCCATTAGTGCAAGATAGTCTGCATGTACATTATTAAAATATGGATTAATGATAGCAGTATTGTATTCAAATGTTTCTGTGGTACGCACATCTACAATTTTTGTATCAGGATCTCTGAATCCTCTTTCAATTGTTTTGATATTTCCATCTGCATCAAAATAACATACAGAAGTTGCATTGTTCTTTCCTTCTTTAATTTTTGTAGAGTATAGGATAAACTTATTTGTATTAAGAGGATACTCGGCATAAATGGTATCAATTCCTCCACCAGATGTGGAGCCAAAAGAAGAAATGAGTACTCTGCGCATACGTTTTTTATCAGTAGTATAAAAGAATTCCATTTTTTTTACGTTTGACTCATCATCATAGCTGAGTACCACCTGCAGCCTTCCATCTATATCATATGCATACTCTACTTTGCTTCCTTCTTTTCCTACTAAAACCTGCTTGAGGCCGCCAGCCATATAATAGGTAAAAAAAGAACTGTCAACAGTATTCTCTATGGATTGATCTACTCTACAGTCTGATGTATTCACATCAAAACCAAATAAGGAATTTTCTCTTTGAAATCGTATATTGTCTTCAATGGTAGGCTTCAATTCTTCTTCAATTAATTCTTTGATACAAGAAGAAAATAAAACAACAAAACAAACAGAAAGTATCAACTGATGCTTTTTCATAATTATGGATTTAATCAATACAATCTAATAACTCACAAATTGAAATTTTATTTTTAGATAGTGAGTTAATTTTTTAAAAAAGAAAACTACATATAATCGTATTCATTAAAAGAGCAAGAACTGAACCAATTCTTACTTTAGCACACCATGTGAAAAAACTCTTTATTTCAGATACTTCTGCAAGGTTGCATCCAATGCAGCACCCCGCAGATTTTGTGCAATGATTTTTCCTTCCGGATTAATGAGCACATTAAATGGTATTCCATCCAAATGATATGCATCAATAGCTGCACTCTTCCATTTTTTTAAATCACTCATTTGTGGCCAGGTCAATTGATCCTTTGCTATAGCCTGCTTCCATACGCCATCTGATTCATCTAAGGAAATACCCAAAATCTCAAATTGAGCACTGTGGTACTTTTTGTAAGCATTTACCACATTTGGATTTTCTTGTCTGCATGGCCCACACCAGCTTGCCCAAAAATCAACCAATACATATTTTCCCTTAAAACTACTTATGCTTAAGGGTTTGCCATCAGGCGTATTCATAGTAAGATCTGGAGCCGGTTGATTGAGCAAATCATTGCTGCCTGCACTGCTTTCAGCTTGTTTTTGCTGCGCAATGGCATTTTTAAAAAATACAATTCCGCTATGGTTTTTATATCTGTCTGCGGCTTTTTGTACCAATGCATCCAATTCATTTACACTCATAGACTGCCGAGCTTTATCCAGAGCAAAACATATAGCAGAGGGGCTTTCATTTTTTTCAATAAAATCCCTAATGAATTTATTCAATTCACCCATTTGCTGCAAACCCTTTTGCTGTAAAGCAGTGTTTAACGAATCATTTTCAACACCAGATTTTATATTTAAATCTATTTCAGCATATACCTCAGAAAGCATCGAATCCTTTTTGAAATAAGTATGAATAAAATCATATAATGTTTCTGTGGCAGCAGAACCTTTTACATCTGGTTTTGTAAACTGCTGTATGTCAAAACTTACCTGTATATCCGTACCATCATTAATTAAAATAACAGCAGGCTGATTATTGAGGCTCAGTACATACAATCCTTCTTCTTTTCTACTTCCTGAGAGTGAGTACATTCCTTTTTCATCTATTACCGAGGAATCTATAACGGTAGGTTGTGGACTGTTGTATGCCAACTGCTCCAGTACCACAGTTTTAGCAGGTGCATGGCCAATTACGCCGCTTACATTAAATGTTTCCGCTTCATTATTACAAGCTGCAAGTGATAGCAGCAGCGTATATTTTATTATATGTTTCATAATTTTTGATTCAATTTTTCTTCTAATAATTGCAAGGTTATTTGTGCATCAGCTTTTCCACCACTTATTTTTTTTACTTCCCCCATAAACAAGCCTATCAAACCCTTCTTGCCTTTCTGATATGCCAATACTTTGTCGGGCATTTTATCTATGGCCTGCTGAACCCATTCTGTTAGTTCATTGGCATCGCTAATCTGTATAATATTTAGAGAGTTGGCAAGGCTTTCTACATCTGCTGAGGGTTCACTAATTAATGCCGGAAACAATCTTGAAGTAGCAGCAGTATGGCTTATGGTATTGGACTCTATAAGATGAATAATGTCAGCAATTTTTTCAGGAGCAATAGGGAATGCATCGAATTCAAATCCACCGTCATTCAAATACTGTTTTATGGCACCATTTATCCAATTGGCAGCTTGCTTGCTCTGATTTGTAAATAAGTTTATTTTTTCGAAATATTGAACAGCTTTTTTATCCAAGCTTATTTGAGTGGCATCATAATCATTCAATTGATACTGCTCTTTTAATCTCTCGATGAGTGCCTGCGGCAATTCCGGCAAAGAAGCCCTTACAGATTCAATATATGCTTCGCTAAGATGTATTGGCGGCAAATCAGGCTCTGGAAAATAACGATAATCATTGGCTTCTTCTTTCTCCCTTAGTGAAAATGTAGTATCGGTATTTGCATCAAAACTCCTGGTTTGCTGTATGATTTTTTCACCTGATTGTAAACAACCAATCAAGCGCTCAGCTTCTACCGAAGCTGCTTTGCGAATGTTTCGTATAGAATTTACATTCTTAATTTCCACCTTCGTGCCTAGTAATGTATCACCTGCTTTTCGGGCAGAAATATTTACATCACATTTTAAACTTCCTTCTTCCATGTTACCATCACTTACTTCAATCCATTGTACCAACCGATGTAGCTCAGATACAAAAGCAGCAGCATCATCCGCAGACTCTATGCATGGTTCTGTAACCAACTCCATCAAAGGAGTGCCAGCCCTATTATAATCTATCCACGTGAAGCCCGGTTCCTGATCATGCAAACTTTTTGCAGCATCTTCTTCAAGATGAATATGATGTATATGTATTTTTTTTCCAGTGGATAATGAAAGATAGCCTCCTATACAAATTGGTGCTGTATGCTGGGTGGTTTGAAATCCTTTTGGAGAGTCAGGATAAAAATAATGCTTGCGTGCAAAATAGCTGAATGGATTAATGGTGCAATGGCAAGCTAGACCCAACTTTATTGCCATACGCACTGCTGATGCATTTAACATAGGCAGTGTGCCTGGATGTGCAAGGGTCAATACAGATGTATGACCATTTGGAATACCACCATATTCAGCACTATCTGAACTGAAAAGTTTTGTTTTTGTAGCGAGACGTATATGTACTTCAAGGCCAATAACAATTTCAAATGCCTTCATGTGCACAAAAGTATGGTTTGATTTAAATGTAAAAGTTAAACAGCTCACAACAGTTCATGTTGTTCATGGTTTTTTGGGATATTTTATATCATATTTAACTTTCAGAAATGATATTGCTTACAATATAGGTTCTGTATAAATAATTTATCATTTAAGCTGAGAAATTATGTCTTTGTCTATACATTTTCCTTCAATAACCTAATAGCTGTATGTGAAAATGTTATCACCTTTCTAAGGATACTCCTACCAATATCCAATCACCCGATATATCCGGCTTCCAGCCAAACTGATTGAGATACTCCCGGTCTGGCGCAAATAATTTTTTTACCTCTGTAAACACGCTATCCCTGTTTTCAAATACATAAACAGCGCCTGCACTTTCCACATCGCCCAAGCCTTCAAATGGCGCACCTATTACAGCATAATTGCCATCCATGGCCACATCAAAGCCAAATGCATCATAGAGGGTTCTGTCTGATGCCACTATTTTTTTAATCAGTGTCCATAACCCTTCTGCCGATTTTTGTTATAAATAAACCGATCCTGCTTCTTCAAGAAAATTCCACCCCCGGTTTGATCATAGTTATCCCTCCAGCAGCCAATCATTGTATAATCGCCCTCTATTGCAACAGACTGGCTAAACACATCATTAGCTATCCTTTTAGGTTGTACCACTTTTTCTAAAAAATTCCAGGATTGGCCGTAAGCACCGGTAACCGTTACTATGTAAAGAATGGATGCAAACAGATAATGCGTTTTCTTCATAACTTAAATGTTTTATAAATCAGCATAAATAAAAATAAGCAGGCAGCACAAATATACCGGATGGTGATAATGCAAAAAAATCAGCCTAAAATTAGTTTTATTCAAATCTGGCAAATATCTTTATCGCTACCGGCAGCCATACCAAAGCCACCGGTAAAACGATTGCTAAGGTTTATATTATAAAGTTGCTAATGTTTCTCTTCTTTAAAAAAAACAAAACTGTAATGTTATGCTAAAAAAAATCTCTTTACTGTTCTTAACAGTATGCTTCCTCACACAGGTTCACACACAAAGCACCCCCATTTCCAATCTTGAGTTAGAAGCCCGTGGTGTATGGGCATTTTTCCCATACAAGATTGACTCCAACGGTGTTGCAGAATCCACCCTTATGTTTGCCAATGGCAGTGCATCCGCCCAATATGCGGATAGTAGTTTTTTTGCTCCTGTTTATAACAACAGCGGCAGTTCCAATCCTCCCCAGGGCCTCACCAACATGGCGCAAACTATTCAACCGGATTATATTAAAGGGGCCATAGTTGTGTTTGCCTGGAATTATTTACAGTACAATAAAAATGACAAAGGTGACATGCCCAATTACAACTCAGGTGGTAATGACCTGATCCGGTACAAAGATTTTTACGATGCCATCAAGACGGTGGTCAATACAAATAATATAAAAGCCTATGGTATAGAAATATGGACCGGTCAGTGGGCGCCCATAGGAATACCAGATAACACAGAAATGCCATACTGGTTAAAGGAGGCCGGCATTAAACGAGTTAAAACAGGCAGTGGCACTAATGTTCGCTACTACCCCGATTACCTCGACAAGGGCCGCAGAGTGAGCGGCAGTTATCTAAACAATTACCCCGGAGCCTACCCCGATTATGTAAAAATGCCCGGTGTCACTTCTGCGCAAACCTCCGACAGTGTTTATAAAGATGATGATTATGGTCGCTTCGGCTATACAAGCGATAACTTAGCAGAAACAAAATATGAATATTACTATCGCAATTTTCTCTACCGCATCATCAGCTATTTATGCAATCTCAAAACCAGCGGCACAGTCGCCAACAACTGGGAAACTATTGCCACTAATAAAAAGATAAAAGAAAGGCTCCTCTTTATACAAGTGGGAGAAGGAAGCACCGGCGATTTACGCCCCTGGGATGGTGATGGCAGAATTATAGAATCACCCACCGACTCAACAAATGTAAACATGGATCTGTCCGATGATATAGATTTAGAAACCGAGTGGCCCATATTTGTCCGTAAGCACTGGGGCTGGCTTGCCAATGCATTATATAAGCTCAATGGCCCTGCGGGCACCGCCAACTATGCCACCCGGCCCCTGCCCAATATGCACCTGCTGCTCAACGGTGGCAATGGCACCAAGGTATGGGGCAAAAAAGTAGCCGACAACAATCCCGGGCTTAATAACCTGCCCCGCACGGTAGCCGTTGATTTTACCAAACCTTCATCAGAATCTTATTTTCTCTGGCCTGTATCTACTAAGGCGCTTGACAGCAGCGCCAATAGCTGCACTAATACACAACGCCTCACCAGAAACTGGTTTGGCAGAAGTTACAATGGCAGCAGTTGGAGTAATACCCCCGATTCCATTATGAAATACCTGCACCAAAGCTGGCGCAAGCCACCAGAGGGCGGGCATCTGTACAATATGAACTTTGGCAAGAATTACCGGGATATGTACCGCAGGCTTAAATATGATCAGTTAAAGGACAGCGTCGCCAAATCCACACGGGGCAGCAATGGCGGTGTAATACGCTACCGGGATGAGTGCGACTGGAATAATACCAACCTCGATTATTACACCGATTATAAGCCCGGAGGTTTTTACGATATAAATGTATTGCGCCAGCGGCCCCGTCACCTCTTTGCCACATCCACCAGCGCCCTTGATTTTGGATTGGATTACTGGATTCAATACATCAACATGATCACTTTTGTAGACCAGGCACGCACACAGTTCATTGACACAGCCAATGGCAAGGTATTCACCTTCTTTAATCAGCATGTAAAGGATTATGATTATTCCAACAATGATATACCCAAAAGCTTCCCGGGCAGTTATCTTGCTTTTAAAGACGGTTTAGATGCGGCAGATACCATTCGCTTTGCCACAGAAGATTTTTCAGTGCACAATGGCAATAACACCCAAAAGCAGAAAGTAAACAGCACCAATGATGGCGGCACGGCAAATGGCAACTATAATGGCGAAAAATATTGTGAAAAAATAGCCACCAACAGAAACCTGGGCGCCTCAAATATTTATAATCAAAACACCGTGCAGTCCGTATCCGATATAGCACAGGGCGGTGCAGGCAACCAGTACAACACGAACGGCGCAGGTAAAAATGATGTGGGCTGGTTTGTAACCACGGACAATGATGCAGCCATCATCAGGAGCGGCAGCAGCACCAAACTCACCATGCAGGAAGTGGACACATTAGGTTCTTCTGTAGATTATAAAATAAAACAAATTGGCTACTACAATATCATCGGCAAAGCAAAAGAAGACACTACAGAAATCATAGACAAATTCAGTCCCTTTGGCCGCTTTAGCAAGGGTATAGTAAGCACCGCTTTGGCGGGCAATCCCAATAGCGTATTTAATCAGAAAGCAAACAGCATTTTTATTAAACTCAGCGCAGAAATGAAAGACAGCATCCGCAATTTGCCAAACACCACCACCTATATAGCCATCACCTGGTTTGGTAGCAGTGTGTATAATGGGGGGTTCGATACCACTGGCAGCAAGTTCATTTTTGGCTTATTGGGAGCAAACGGTCAGATTAAGGGGGATGAGTTAAACCGCTACGATACCACCAATACAGATATCACAGCCCGCAGGCGCTGGTTTACTCAAGTATTCAGCACCTGCTACTGGGCACCTGCGCCCAATAGCAGCCCCTGGGATATTATCATCAGCAACACCTCCGTTGCGCCAGACACCAACACAACCATACAGGTAGCGATGGTAGAAGTGTTTATCGGCAACAAGCCGGATTATTTTACGGACAACAGTGCAGATACAAGAAGCTATTATGCATACCCTGCCCCGGGCAGTGCAGCAAACAGTGATCCCTTTGCCGAAGAAAATATTACCGTCCTGCCATTTAGCACAGCCTGTCTAATTACTCCTTGTACAACATGGGGCGGTAAACCTTGCATAAAGATGGAAATAAGTAGTTCCAATAATAATGGTGGGGGGCCTGAGCCTATTAGTGCAAAATCCTCAGACCCAAATTGGCAGTTATATCCCAACCCCGCCACAAACCATACCTCCATCCGTATGGATCAATCGGCGGCAAAAATGGGTATTAACATAAGGGATATAACAGGCAAAACCGTGTATAACCAAGCCCTATCCAACATTGCCGCAGGCCAAAAAATCCCTATTGACCTTAGCCGATTTGCCAAAGGCCTGTATTTGGTATATGTGCAGGTGGATGGTAAAGCGGCCTCTATAAAAAAATTGATAGTGGAGTAGGGCTGTAATAATTGAAAGAGGCATACCTTTTATAGGTAAAACAAAAGGCGGACTTTAAATGATCCGCCTTTTGTACTGATATTGACCTTTGTACATTAAGGCTGATACTATTTTTTTAAATATACCTCTCAATTGATTTTGTTCTATAGCGTTATCATTTCCCGAAGGGGGTAAAACAACTCTGTATTTGTTCATAAATCAATGTTTCTGTGTTGATTTTCCGCTGAAGTTTATTCCAAAATTCTTTCAACAAATACAGACTCAAAAATTGTGTAGCGGATGCAATGTAATATATTTTTAAACCTCTAGTAAATGTAAAGCAGTGGTCAAAGCTGTGATTGTTTGTATTTGAAAAAGTAATGCATAATTACCCATCCACATGTGTATCTTCATCAGTAGTACCATCCTGAAGCACATCAATTGTATAAGCATAAGATTGTATTTCTGCATTGAGATTAATAAGCCTGATTATGCCGGGTATTACTTTGGCCGCTGCCGCCATAAAAGAACCTATCGTAACTACATCAATATACCTAATATGCTCCAACTGCTTGGTGAGAAATACCAATAAAAATAAGGAGGCCACTAATGCTGCATCAAAAAAACGATTGGGCAATGCTTGCAAAGTATGAAATGTGGCCCTACTCATATTGAGCGATTGCTGGCTCTGCAAATATGCTTCTGCTATTGTATCATTTTCTTCTACTGATTTTTGCTGTATGGCCTGCTGTATATATTGTATCGTTTTTAAGCTATTTTGCTGTATGCTGCTGCGCAATCTCTTCAACAACCTGGTAGTAGAAAAATAAATAATAACAGTAACGGGAAGTACAATTAGTAAAATCAGTAAAAATAATTTTGTCTTAAAAATCATAAGGGCTACGCCTGCCATACTAATCAAAATTATTTCTGAGAACACCTGTTTTACACTTAGCAATACATGCTCTGTAAACTCCACCGGCACTTGACTTACAGCTCTTATAGCTGCTGCTTCAAGTACATTCTTTTTCGCATCTTGTACAATGAATTGATAACGCTCCATACTCAGCCGAGTAGCTACACCGTACAGGTATTTATTTTGAAAACGAAGGATCAAAAAACCGGCAACACTTTTAACAATAAAAAAAACAACCAACAAAAGAAATGGGGTTAAAATATTTCTATGGAGCAGCCAATCCGGTATAAGATCCTTTCTCAAAATAGGCTTTTCCCTTGTGTAAATATTAATGATATAAATAACAGCAGCTAGAGCTACAATATCTAAAATATTCATGACAACATGCAGTACAACCAGCAGCCAAAACTTTATCCGCTCCTGCGGTATGAGTATTTTTTTTACCCGATGATAAGCAATTCCCAAACCAAACATCCGGCAAATGTAAGCTGAAATAAAGAACCCCATTGAGCAAGAAAATAGATACCATTATTTAGGCCATCAACAAAATAACAAATACCTAATTTTGGAAAAATTTATACAAATGCAGGTCGTTAATATTAATGATAAATTATCCCAAATAAAAGAATATTGGAACCCGGCAATAGCAGGCGAACTGAATGGACAGCATATCAAACTTGTAAAGTTTAAGGGAACATTTGTATGGCATAAGCATGATGACGAAGATGAAATGTTTTATGTATTAAAAGGAAGTTTTAATATGGAGCTCAGGGATAAAAAGGTAACCCTGCATGAGCATGAATTTTTTATTGTGCCAAGGGGAGTTGAACATCGGCCTGAAGCTGAGGAGGAAGTGGCCGTTATGCTATTTGAACCAGCCGGCACCATCAATACTGGAAACACTGTAAACGCATTCACAAAAATGGAACTCCAAAAAATATGATTCGAAAAAATGGAATGTGGCTTAGATAAATAGACATCATTTCTGATTACCCAAAGTTTTAAAAACCTATAAAAATTATTTCATCATTCCATGTATGCCATTGTCGATATAGAAACTACGGGAAGCTATCCAGCAGGGTCCGGCATTTTGGAAATTGCCATTGTACTGCACAATGGCACTGAGCAAGAGGGCTTTTATCAAACGTTGATCAATCCAAAGGAATCCATCCCTTCATTTATTGTTCATCTTACTGGCATCAGCAATGCTATGGTGGCTACAGCCCCAGTTTTTTCAGATGTGGCGGAGCATATATATAACCTGATGCACCAGAGAATTTTTGTAGCCCACAATGTAAATTTTGATTACACCTTCATCAAGCATTATCTACAAGAGGAAGGATACCATTGGCAGCCAAAAAAGTTGTGCACCCTGCGCCTCAGTCGCAAACTTTTTCCCGGATTGCCTAAGTATGGCTTAGGTGCACTTACCAATCATTTCCATATTGAAAATGAAGCCCGCCATCGTGCAGGAGGCGATGCAAAAGCTACGGCAAGATTGTTAGAAATCATCATTCAATCCGGTGGTGAAAAACAGATAAAAGAATTCCTCAAAAAAAATGATCACGACCAGCTGCTGCCACCAAATCTTCCATCGGAGCAGGTTAAAAGACTTTCTTTACATCCCGGTGTATATTATTTCAAAGACAAAAAAGATAAAATCATTTATGTAGGCAAGGCAAAGAATATCAGGAAGCGGGTACTCAGTCATTTTATGGGCCTCAATACAGGAAAAAAAAGACAGGAGTTGCTACGCAATATTTATTCAGTAAGTTGCCAAGTTTGCCCCACAGAGTTTACAGCATTAATACTCGAAAGTGTAGAAATAAAAAAGTATTGGCCCTTACACAACAAAAGCCAAAAACACTACAGTAATTTATATGGTATATATGCATTTGAAGATGCAAAAGGAGTTATCAGATTAGGCATAGACCGCAAGCGAAAAAATAGTACACCCTTGGCCACATTCACACTGCTTACAGATGCACATAGACAAATGTGGAAGTTAGTGCGGCAGTATGAGTTGGATGCTATGTTGTGTTTTCTCGAAAAAAGCAGAGGCAGCTATCCAGATCTATTAGATGTGCCCGGTTATAATGAAAATGTAAAAAGGGCTATTGAAGATTTAGCTCAAGCATCGGGCTCTTACATCATAGTAGAAGATAGTGTAATTGGAAAAACCAAAACCTGTGTGTTAGTAGAAAACGGTACTTTTTATGGGTTTGGGGTAGTCCCAAAAAATTTACCTTTACGGCATATTAAAAAAATAAAACCACACCTCACACCCTATCCTGACAATGAAGTGATACGCTCACTCCTGCGTAGTTTTACATTAAAAAATAAAGAGCAGGTATTGGTGGTAGAGTAAGCACCAGCCAAAGCCTATATCTGCTCAATAATGGATAAACTCTTTTCAATCAATTGCCCCACAGCAGCATGTCCATCTTTTGAAAATTCCTTTCTAACTCTGTTGGCTACAATAGCACTCAGGCTAAGGCAGCTATGACCCGTCAATGCACCTAAGCCATAGATAGCACTGGTTTCCATTTCAAAATTGGATATGATATGATTCCCAAATCTAAAATCTGTAAATCTATCTATTAATCCGGCATACTTCAAACCCAAGCGCAGTACCCTACCCTGCGGACCATAAAATCCTGGACAGGTCACCGTTATACCGTGATGATAGCCACTTGCAAAATGCTTCAGCATATTTGTGGAAGCACTGGTTATATAAGGCATCGAAGGTGCGGCATCCAAATGGCTATCTGTTATAAAATGCTGCAGTATTGCCTTTTCTGCATCATTATTTTCTAAGTGATAGTAGTGCATCAGGTTATCCAAACCAATGGCATGTGTAGATGCCACAAAGCTGTCAACGCTTATATAATCTTGCAATGCACCACTAGTACCCAATCTTATAATTTGTAAAGATTTTAGTTGCGTTTTTATCATCCTGGTTTCAAAATCAATATTTGCCAATGCATCCAATTCATTCAGAACAATATCAATATTATCCGGCCCAATGCCTGTAGAAACTACAGAAATCCTTTTGTGACCAAGCCTTCCTGTATGCGTCACAAATTCTCTATGCTTACATTTTACCTCAATAGCATCAAAATGTTTGCTCACTTCCTGCACCCTATCTGGGTCGCCTACGGTTATAACAGTAGGGGCCAATTCATCAGGATGCAAATCCAAATGATATACCGCACCCCTCGCATTAATGATGAGTTCACTTTCAGCTATTCTTTGCATAAAACATTTTTGATATCAGCGAAAATCGGCAAAGCCATTGTAATGTAAAGTAAAAATAATAATTAAACTACCTACCCGTCTTAAGCTGACAGCCCAAACTCTGAAAGAAGCAATAGCCAAAAAATTTAAAGAATTATTATTTTACCCCTGCGGGAATGATTGATCCATAGTAATAAGGTTTCCAAAAAAGGGGGTTTGAAATATAAAATTGTAGTCTGGCCAGCACTCCTATGAGGAGGCAAATTTCAATTCAATTGCCATCCTGATATAGAGAATAACAGCATGTCATTGCAAATTTAGAAAAGGACACCATATAATTTGCAACAGACAATTATTGATATCAAATGCCTTTGAAGAACTCATTCAAGAAAGATTTCCCTGCTTACACAGATTAGTCAGGCGACAATACAATAAAGTAGGGTACCACATTCATCGGTATTACTACATTTTTAATAAAAAGTTTGTTTCTGATTTTATTTATATACTAATGAAACCATTTGAATGGACTTTCTTATTTGTTCTTTACACTCTCGACAGAAATCCTGAAAATAGAATTGCAAAACAGTATATCAGTACTACGGACAGACGGCAAATTGAACAGCATAGAATTAATAAATTCCCTTTCTGCCCACAGGGTAAATAATGGCCCATTTGCTGATGAATTCACAAAAGATTATTATTATGTGTATTGCAACACGTATAACTTGAGTCAGAATTCACTTCGCAATGGTTCGTAACAACATGAACCCCTACTGGTCGTGGCTCGTGTACTCACGAACCTGTCATCAACTTATCATTAACTTTACTCGGAAATAGATAACACAAATATGGAAGATAATCATTTCTAACAGCGGCGGAAGTCCTACATAAAAATTGGCCTCATTTACTTTTGGACAGCAACAATAAACAGTTGGCATAAACTATTAGAGGTTGAAGATATAAAGCAACTAATTGCAGACACTTTAACCTAATTATCAGAAAAACAAAAATCCAATACCTCCAATATCCAACAAAACGGCCCGCAAAAGCGGGCCGCCTAAATTAGCACTGTAACTATGCTATCGCTGTACGATAACTTTTTCTGTGGCTATTATCATTCCATCTGCTCCCCGAAGCTGTAATTGATAAATGCCCTTGGCTAATGCGTTTACATAAATGCGGGTACTACTGATTTGTACCGCATCTACCATATTTGAAAGTACTACACGGCCATTTACATCTGTAAGTGTCCAAGCTATTTTTCCTTTTATTTTTCCTGCATATTGAATGGAGAAAAACTGTGTGGCAGGATTTGGATATACCTGAATAGAGCCAGCAACAGTTTGTTCATTTTCTGTTTCGGATCTATCGTTCGCCACCATCAATGAACCCGCAGTCGTAAACTGTGCAATGGCTGAAAAAGCACTTACAGCTGTTTGTCCATTTGCCGTATCAGCACTGGCCACACGCCATTGGTATGTAGTAGCCGATGTAAGTCCACGAAGAGTAAATGGACTCTGGCGGGCAGTATCTAATATCCAAGGTATGTCACCGAGTTTCCTGTATTGAATACCATAGCCATCTATGCAAGGTGTAAAGTTGCTAAAGTTTAGCCTGGCCTGTGTACTGGTGATATTTGTAGTGCTTAAACTCGTTGGTACCGGCATAAGTATAGCAGCTGCCAATACACCAAAAGCAGTATCAGATGCGCCATCTCCAAATACCCTGCCTGTCCATATTCCATTGGATAAGCCTGTAATATTTGTGGGCGAAGTATTGTTGATTCGCACTACTCTATCTAACACACCAAAACGGAATAAGCGTAGTGTATATGGTGCTTTGCTTCCGCTACACTGCACCCTTAGTACTCCTGTAGGGTTGCAATCTGTAGGTTGTGTACTACTTACAAGTGTTATACTTGCTTTATTAACTTCGGCAAAAGAATTAGAAAGACTGTATTGGCCGAAGTCGACAGAAGGATTACTCGTTTCTACTTTTACATAATAATATCCTTGGGTAAGCCCGCTAAGATTGATATTTGATGTACTTCCACAATTGAATGTTGTATTGATAGGAGCTACATTCGTATCACTATACACTTTGATATATAAACAGGTTGGCCCTGCAAATGCTCTTGATAGTGATGAGAATTGTAAGTTCAAGTTTCCAGAGCCGGTGTAGTTGATACGAGCCCAGTCAGCACTATCTCTCATGGCATTAAAACTATAGCCAATATTGCCCGTTACTGTATTGTTAGCCGGTAGTGTTTGACCCTGAAATGGTCTGTCATTTGGTTTGTTATCATTGTCAGGGGGCAGGGTAATCAAAGTATCTTTTAATGTATAAGAAGGTATATCGCTACCTAATGTACCCGGACGTATGCGTACATAATAAGTACCATTGGCTAAGCCATCCGTATTTTGCGTGCTGGTGCTTCCGCAGTTAAATACTTCATTATTTCTTGGTGCAAGAATGCCATTGATAACTGTATCAAAAAGTTGAAAATAAGCACAGCCACCACTATTGCCAGTATATTGAAGCTGAAGTCCGCCGCTGGATGGCAAATTTATTTTATACCAATCTGCGGTGTCTCTAACGCCATTGTAATAATAACCTACTTGTCCGGTTACTGTTGAATTTACCAGTTTTGTAACAGCAAGGCTTGGCTGATTATTGGGTTCTACATCAGGGGCCACCAACGGTAAAATTAGTGTATCTTTTAAAGTGTATGTAGCATATTGACTTGTATTATCGCCGGGTCTTATTCTTATAAAATAGGTGCCGGGATTAAGCCCATCGACAGTAAAAGAATTTGTACTGCCACAATTAAACGCTTCGTTTGATACTGCTGTAGTGGTATTGTTGTCAAACATCTGGAAGTAAGCACAACTACCGGAGAGGCCTGTATAAAATACCTTCACAGCACCTGCTGCATTTGTTGTCAATTTATACCAATCCAAAGTATCTCTAATACCGTTGTAGTAATATCCAATTTGTCCATTAACCGAGCCATTTTGTGCTATTGTAGCAGCTTGGACAGCGGTGTTGTTGGACTCAGGGTCAGTACTTACGGGAGGAAGTATGAGTGTGTCTTTGAGTGTGTAAGTTGCAAAACTGGTTGTGTTGTTTTGAGGTCTTACTCTTACATAATAGGTACCGGGATTTAGCCCATCGACTGAAAGAGAATTTGAGCTGCCACAGTTAAATGCCTCATTAGATAATGCAGTTGTGGCATTGTTGTCAAACAATTGGAAATAGGCACAATCTCCACTATTCCCTGTATAGAATATCTGCACCTTGCCAGCTACATTTGTGGTAAATTTCCACCAGTCTAAAGTGTCTCTCAATCCACCGTTTGACCGGTAACCAATATGACCATTTACAGAGCCGTTGAGTGGAATTACTTTGGCTGTAGCACGGGTACTATTGGGCTCTGCGTCAGTATTCACCGGAGGTGCAATAAAACTATTGGATAAGGTATAAGTAACAAATTCATTGCCACTACCCTGTCTTATTCTTACATAATAAGTGCCTGGGGCAAGCCCATCAGTGGTCTGATTATTTGTACTTCCGCAATTAAATACTTCTGCATTTAAAGCTGTAGTACCATTGTTGTCGAACAATTGAAAATAGACACAGTTGCCGCTATTGCCTGTATAAGATAATTTTAAAGCACCATTGGCAGTAGTAACTATTTTATACCAGTCTATACTATCTCTTTTATTATTAAAGTAGTAGCCTAAATGACCTGTGTTGCTTCCATTCAGTGCTTGTGTGATAGCAGTGGAGAAAGTATTATTGGGTTCGGTATCAATTGCTGGTGTAGCAGCTGTGAGTGTGAGTGTAAAAGAATAATTGACATTGTTGTCAGAAGAGATTATCTTCAGATAAAAAGTACCAGCGGCAAGCCCATTTGTGGACTGATTACTAATGCCACCACAATTAAAGATAGTACCGTTTACGGCAATAGTTCCTAATGTATCAAACAATTGAAAGGTGAGGCACCCGGTCGTAGTAGCACCTCCGGAAAAATTAATTTGCCCATCTTGATTGATGCGCAGTTTAAACCAATCAATATCTGAAGATGTAGTAATGGTGCCGGTTTGAGCAACTCCTGCGGTAAGTACATCCGCAGTATTCCATGTGTCATTGGGCTCTGATTCAGCCGCCCTTGCTGTGCTACTACTTACAATGATAAGTAGCAACAATGAAAGTAAATGTTTACGCATAATTACAGATTTTATTGTTATCAAATTCAAATGTATATAGCTGAAATTGTACCCTTTTGCTGTACTTGACAAGTGATAAAAAATACTTGACAAACAACTGTTTTTACTTGACAAAAAAAATTGCCTTGTCATGCAATTGAAGGATGTTTGCATCAATTCAGAAATATGAATACTCGTTTATCTAAATGGTTATTTGACTACAAGCTGCTGCATGTTTTTTTCTGGTGTTTGATTGGTCTTTTCCTTTATGTGACTGACTATGATACGTCATATAATAATGAATTATATATAGGCCAGTCTATATTGGTACCACTTGCGTCCTGTATTCCGTTTTACTTAACGGCATACTATTTTGTACCCCGTTTTTTATATCAGAAAAAATATCTTCAATTAATAGCAGGGCTTTTACTCCTTCTAATATTGTTAGTACCCTGTCAAATACTGCTTATCCGCTTCATACTTCATTTTGTAGATAACAGGCTATCTGTCATTCCTCCAAAGGAGGATATTTTATACGTTTATTATATGGGTGTATGGAATAATCTGTTATGTATTTTTATAGGTGGAGGTCTTAAAATTATGTCTGACCGATTCAAATTAGAAAAAGAAAAAGTGCGCACAGAACTTGATTTTTTGAGGGCACAAATAAATCCGCATTTTCTGTTCAATATGTTGAATACAATATACTTTCAGATAGACAAATCCAATGCACCTGCCAGATCTTCAATTGAAAAAATGAGTGAAATGCTGCGTTACCAATTGTATGAATGTGTGCATGACCGAATAGCTATAGAAAGAGAAGTGCAGTACATAAAAAACTATGTGCAAATGCAAAGCCTTCGCTTAGAAGAAGGCACAGATATACGATTGGAAATTGACGAAGCATTGAGCGGTTCTTATATTGCCCCTTTACTCATACAGCCCTTGATTGAGAATGCTTTTAAATATATATCCAATCATAAAGAGCCTTCAAAAAATGAAATACATATTCGTTTAGAGCACATACAAGGAAGACTGCAAGCGCAAATAACCAATACAGAAAATACAAGCCATAAAACGGCATTACTGATGAATAGTGGTGGCATTGGATATAAGAATTTAAAACGCAGATTGGAGCTACTCTATCCCGGAAATCATTTATTGACCAATAAACAAGAGGACAATAGATTTAAGGTGATATTAGTTATTGGTTTGTATAACGCTTCGGTTAGAATAAGTAATACTGCAAAGAATGAATCGGCCGATCAATTTTCCTTGCAATCCTGAAAATTAATGAATAGTATCAAATGAAGTAGAATTGTTTTCAATACTTTTTTGCTAATTAATTTGTTCCTAATTAAAGAATCAACTAATGCTTAAACTTAAATTAAAATTTAATGATTAAATGCCTTGTTATTGATGATGAGCCCATTGCCCGCAAGGGTATCATAGAACACATAGAACAAGTTGATTTTTTATCTGTTGTGGCAGAATGTAAAAATGGGGTTGAAGCTGCCAGCCTGCTTAAAACAGAATCAATTGACTTAATATTTTTAGATATTCAAATGCCACAATTAAATGGCATCGATTTCTTAAAGTCATTGTCCAATCCTCCTTTAGTTATTTTTACAACTGCCTATCCACAATATGCCATAGAAGGTTTTGAATTGGAGGTATTGGATTATTTATTGAAACCCATTAGCTTCTCCAGATTTTTTAAAGCCGCATTAAAAGCACAGGAGTTTCTTCAAAAAAAATCCCCTACTGTAATCAATGCGAATACAGATTTTTTCTTTATTAAGGTCAATCAAAAATTGGAAAAAATAACAACCGCAGAGATTAAGTATATAGAAAGTATGAGTAATTATGTAGTGATACACACAGCCCTTCGAAAGTATGTAGCATATCTGACCTTTAAAGGAATTGAAGAAAAACTCCCTGGCGATTTATTTTTTCGCATTCATAAATCCTATATAGTAAATGTACAAGCCGTGGATGCTATAGATTCTAATGAAATACTGATGGGTACACTTAAACTTCCTTTGGGCAAATCGTACAGAGATGATATCATTAAGAAAATAGAAACAAGGCTATTTAAAAGATAGAAATGGTTTGTAAATTAAGATAAATGTTCTAGTAAATTTAATGAACTATTGGCTAATACGACGACAATATGCTGTTGTTGATACTTACTGTTATTTTGCTTGTCCTTCCTATTCTCATTGCTTGGGTAAAGTGCATCCATTTCTGTCGTTTTTGATTGTGTCCGTAATAGGTGGTTTGTTATTAGGCATTCCATTAGGTAAAATTACAGGTTCTATAAAAACCGGTTTTGGTGCTATGTTGGGTGAGCTTGCTGTTGTCATTACTTTGGGTGCCATGTTTGGAAAACTAGTTGCAGAATCTGGTGCAGCACAAAGTATTTCAACTGCATTCATTCATTTGTTTGGTGCAAGATACCTTCAATGGGGCATGCTGATTAGGGTTTCATAGTTGGAATTCCATTATTTTATAACGTGGGTTTTGTTTTGCTAGTGCCACTCGCTTTCACTATCATTTATAGAACTGGTACTCATGCATTCGTCATCAGCATTCCAATGCTGGCAGCACTTTCAGTTACTCATGGGTTATTGCCACCTCAACCATCTCCAATAGCTTTTTGTGCCCAAAACAATGCTTCACCCGGCAAAGTTTTATTCTATGGCTTACTCATTGCAATACCGACTGTGATTGTAGCCGGTCCACTCTTTGCCTCCACGCTAAAGGGTATTAGTATAACACAGCCAAAACTTTTTCGCCAACAAAATCCTATAAAAGATTTACCCGGAAGAATCGTTAGTTTTATTTCAGCATTGCTGTCTGCCTGCCTATTCCTGATTATATGTTTGCTATCTTTTTTGCCCAATCAAAGTTCTGTAGAAAAAAGCATACTCACATTTGTAGTGGATTTTTATATATTTTTTCCTAACAAATGTTTGTATTTTTTGCAAACAATCTAATTTAATTGTAAATAAGTGCTATTTATTAAAAAAACAAAATCAGTCAACCGATTGCGCAAAAATATTGCACGATTTTTATAATAATTTTAAAACGCCATGACCATGCCAATACAAGCACCTCAGTTATTTCTTACCACAACAGCCGCACAAACCTGCTTTATTCTTGATGATTCTTTTTCCTACGGATTTAGTACCTATCATTATCATAAAGAAACACAAATTACTTTAATCGTATCTGGGCATGGGTTACTGCATATTGAAAACACCAAATATCCATTTAAAGCTGGAGACCTTTTTGTAATAGGTGCTAATCAGGCACACATGTTTGATGCACAGTCTACATCAAGCGAACCTCCGTTTTTTATTCACCTGCTTTTTGATCATGCAGGTCTCTTGAATGCACTGAATCAAATACCTGAATTTTTGCACATTAGTAAGTTTTTGTTGAATGCAGCACAAAGCTTACAAATTACAGGTCTGCAAAAGGAGTTCATCTTTCAAAAGATGACACAACTAAAGGGAGCGAATAGATTTGCTGCATTGCTGAATCTTTTTCAATTGATTGACTATATCAGTAAGCAGCCTTCAGGACTTGTGATACTATCGGATAAATCAGTAAGTTTTTTGGATACTGAAATGAATGGAAGCAGAATTCATAAAATACACCAATACACAAAGCAAAATTTTTCAAACGAAATTTTATTATGCAAAGTAGCTGCAATAGTAAATATGAGTGTTTCTAATTTCTGCAAATACTTCAAAAAACAAACCAATAGAACTTACTATTCCTATCTCACAGAAATAAGAATCAAAGAAGCATGTAAACTTATTTTAAACAAAGATTATAGAATATCTGAAATAGCTTACCACACCGGATTTCAAAATGTAATTTCTTTTAATCGCACATTTAAAAAATTTATCGGTACATCACCCACACAGTATCGACAGCAATTTGTAGCATGTGCAGATGCTATTTGTTGATATTTTCAAAACGCTTATTTGCAAATAGTTGGTTATTCCTAAACAGACTGATTCATCACCAACTGTCAGATTGAATTTTAGTACTTATAACCGCATTGCTTACTTTTGCTCAATCAATGAAAGCAGGTAAATTAGAAAAAGATAAAGTAAATATCATAACACTGGGCTGTAGTAAAAACTTGGTGGACAGTGAAGTACTCAGTGGACAACTGGCCGCCAATGACATAATGGTAGTACACGAAAACAAAAAATTAGACCACAATATTGTTGTTGTAAACACCTGCGGATTTATAGACAAAGCAAAAGAAGAAAGTGTTCAAACAATATTAGAGCAAGTTGATTTAAAACGCAGAGGCCGACTCGATAAAGTGTATGTAACCGGATGCCTAAGTGAGCGCTATAGAAATGATCTTGAACTTGAAATTCCCGAAGTAGATGCATGGTTTGGCACACTTGAGCTTCCATTTTTATTGCAACAATTTAATGCAGATTATAAAAAAGAGTTGCTCGGTGAAAGAATATTGGGCACTCCTCAACATTATGCCTATCTCAAAATAAGTGAAGGCTGCAATAGAACCTGTGCATTCTGCGCCATACCATTAATGCGTGGTGGCCATATCAGTAAAACAATGGAAGATATTGTATCAGAGGCAGAGGGTTTGGTAAAAAAAGGCACTAAGGAAATAATGATCATAGCGCAGGAGCTTACCTACTATGGTCTTGATATTTATAAGCAAAGAAAATTAGCAGATTTACTAAAAAGATTGAGCGATGTAAAAGGGTTGGAATGGATTAGATTACATTATGCATACCCTAATAAATTTCCACTTGAGATATTGGATGTAATGAAAGAACGGGAAAATATCTGCAATTATCTCGATATGCCACTACAGCATGCCAGTAGCAATATGCTACAAGCCATGAAAAGGCAAAGTACAAAAGAAGAAGTGGAAGAAACCATTGCAGCTATACGCAATAAATTGCCGGGTATTTGTTTGAGAACTACACTCATTGCTGGATTTCCCGGAGAAACAAGAGATGATGTAGAAGAATTGAAATCATTTCTTGTAAAACATCGTTTTGACCGGGTTGGCATTTTTACATACAGTCATGAAGAAGGAACCGGAGCGTATACTTTAAATGACGATATAACTGCGGAAGAAAAACAGTCCAGAGCGCAGGAAATAATGGAAGTGCAACAGGAAATAAGTTATGAAAAAAATCAAGAAAAAATAGGCAAGGTTTTTAAAGTGATTATCGATAAAAAAGAAGCAGGAAGATATTTAGGCCGTACAGAGTTTGATAGTGTAGAAGTGGATAATGAAGTAGTCATACATAGTAAAAGAAAATTGGCTCCTGGAGATTTTGTTCAGGTTAAAATGACAAAAGCCTATGACTACGACTTAGAAGGTGAGGTTGTTGAATAGGAATATTTTATGGAATAATGTTGTTACATAAATTGACATGTAAAATCCAGCTCAAAAAACTTTTAGCATACACAGTATTTGGCAACATCATTTACATACAATAAACATCAAAAGCTCAAAAGCCGCAAAGCGATTGCATCACTTTTTCAAACTGGCAACTCTTTACATTCATTCCCCGTAAGGGTGATCTATACCATAGAAAATAATGTAGTTGATAGCAGCGTCATTTCAAAAGCAGCAGTGAGTGTAAGCAGCAGACATTTTAAAAAAGCGGCACAGCGCAATCGCATCAAAAGGTTGCTAAGAGAAAGTTGGCGTTTAGAAAAGTATATACTCGAATCAGTATTGCAAAAGCATCACAGCAAAGCGTCTCTTTTTTTTGTTTATACTGGTACGCAAATACCAGAATTTGTTGAAGTACAGTCGCAAATAAAAAAACTCATTGAAAAAATTTTAAAAACAATCTGATGCATTGGCTTAAAAAAATAGTTGTATTTCCATTCTTGCTTTTAATAAAAATTTATCAATATGGCATATCGCCCCTGCTTGGGCCAAAATGCCGATTTACACCCACCTGCTCTCAGTATGCAGCAGATGCTTTTAAAAAGCATGGACTATTGAAAGGATTTGTACTTTCTATCCAACGCATTAGTAAATGTAGACCCGGTGGGGGAAAAGGTTTTGACCCTGTACCTTGATTTTTTATAAAATGCCTAACAAGTAGAAATAAACAGGTATTCCAATTACAATATTGAAAGGGAATGTAACACCCAGTGCCATTGGAATGTACAAACCTGGGTCAGCCTGTGGTATAGCCAATCTAAGTGCAGCAGGTACCGCTATATAAGAGGCACTACTACTCAACACTGCAAGCAAGAACGCATTACCATCACTAACACCGAGCAAATGACTTACAAAAATAACAATAGCTGCATTAGCTAAAGGAACTATAAGACCAAACAAAACTAGAAACCATCCAGCATTTACAAATGCTTTAAAACGCTTTGCCGCTGTAATGCCCATATCCAAGAGAAATAAAGCAAGAAATCCCTTAAAAATATCACTTGTAAAAGGTTTGAACTCAAGTGCCTGTTGTGGGTTAGATAATAGTCCCACGAATAAACTACCCAGTATCATTAATACAGAACCGTTACTGAAGGCCTCACGCAGTATGTCTAATAAGGAATGATGAGCAGGCCCCGATTTATTACTATATCGCCTAATGAGAATTACACCAATAATTATTGCCGGAGATTCCATTAATGCCATAGCAGCAACCATGTGGCCCCCATAATCCACTCCTTTATCCTGTAGAAAAGAAGTAGCAGTTATAAATGTTACTGCACTTACTGATCCGTATGTAGCAGCAACAGCACCAGCATTATAAACATCCAATTTCCTACGTAGTATAAAATATGCATATACTGGTACCAAGAGTGCTAATATTACAGCTATCAATAATGTAAGGCCTACTTCTTTTGTAAAGCCGCTATGTGCCAGTTCCATTCCACCTTTAAAGCCAATAGAAAATAACAAATAAAGAGATAAAAATTTTGATATCTGATCGGGTATTTCCAAATCAGATTTTATGAAAACTGCTATTATCCCCAAAATAAAAAAAAGTAGTGTAGGATTTGTAAGATTGCTCATTATTAGCTGTAAATCCATGTTCAGTAAATTATAACGATGTACAAATTATTTCATCTCTATTACTTTTCCAATACAACTGTTGGGCATTTGAATATGCAATAATGCAGCAAGTGTGGGCGAAATATCTGCCATAGAAACAGATGCATTCGTTTTACCCGGTTTTATTTGCCAACCATACCAAACCAATGGTATATGTGCATCAAAAGGGTTCCAAAGCCCATGTGTGGTGCCAATGGCATATCCATCTATATATCCCGGTTTTAATACAAATTGAATATCCCCACTTCTTTGTTGATTGTATCCATTGGCAATCATTTCTTTTAATCTAGATGGCAATGTTGTTTCCATCAATTCATCTAAAGGAAAAGCCATTTGTACACTGTTTTCTTGAAGTAAAGTATGAATGACAGTTGTATTTATATCTTCAATATCCAGATCTGCCGAATCAATTTTTTCGTGGTTATAATACAATTGATAGTTGGTCATAGTTTCAACAATAGATGCCACTCCGGTTGTATTAAATAATGCAGCATTAATTTTTTTCATGACATCATCATCATTAAAGAGCCCGGCAGGCATATTCTGATCTTTCAGATATCCCGGTACATGGGCCACTCCATGATCTGCACTTAGAAAAAATAAATAATTTCCCTTACCAATTGTAGCATCTAAAAAATTAAAAAAATCAGCCAACTGCATATCTAATCGTGCATACATATCTAATAACTCCCAAGAATTTGGCCCATAGCTGTGGCCTGCATAATCAGGACTGGAAAGACTAACGGCCATAAAATCTGTTTCACCATGTAGGCCCAGCCGCTCACCTTCTATTGCTGCCTTACTCATTTCTAATGTAAGTGTATTGCCCCAAGGTGTGTAAGCTATTTTTCCATAATCTTTACCAATATAGTCTCTTAGTATATGAGGAAATGCCGTACTTGTTTCATTTCCAAAGCGCCGCTCATACACTGCATCATCATTGCCACAATATTTTGGATAAGTATTCGCTGGCATGCTCAAATTCCAATTTAATGCATAGAGAGAATCCACAATTTTTCTCTCATTAAATTTTGTTGCCCATTCGGGCAATGAAGTCATTTTATAATAACTACTTGTTATGAAATTTCCAGACTTACTATCATACCAATATGCACCATTGGCGCCATGCCCGGCAGGTAGTATGGCTCCTCTGTCTTTGATAGCTATGCCTACAACTTTACCTCTCCCATTTGTAGCTAATCTTAATTCATCCGTTATGGTACTGGCCCACATATTTTTCGGACTCATAGCCCCTGCGGCTTTATTTTCACTGCCTATTACAGATACTGTACTATCGTCAGTGCAATAAACATATGTATGATTTTCTGCATCATACCAATCATTCCCAATAATGCCATGTAGAGCAGGCACGCTACCCGTGTAAATACATGTATGGCCAGCAGCAGTAACAGTTGGTGTATATGGAATCATTGTATTCTCACAACTAAACCCCTGTTGTAACAATCGCTTAAATCCACCGTTGGCCTTATAGATATCGTAATATCGGTACAAATAGTCCCATCTCATTTGATCTACTACCATACCTACTACCAACCTTGGTCTTGTGGGTGCATTGAGTGTGCTAACCGAGGTTTTCTGTGCTGTAGCAGAAAAAGAAATGAATATAAAAATGGTATAAAGAATATTTTTCATCAGAGCAAAAGTAAGCGTTCGAATTGTGTAAAAATTTACTATTTAGTAAGGAAAGAAAATTTGGTAATCACCATACCGTTGATAAAGATTCATTGCAAAATCTTAATACCAACTTTTCAAACGATGCAATAGTTTATTCATCGAAAATCAATGCTCGTTTTTACACATTTTACTTCTTTTTAGTTTCAGTTTGGTTGGAGTTATTGATAGCCACTTGGGCAGGCATATTGATACTTTGTACACCTCGGCAGAAAATTCATTTGACCTTGTAACTCAAAAAATGCACTTTTGCGCCCATTTATGCAAAACGCAGCAGCTTTTTATCCAGTGCTATCTACCCCCCAGCAGATAGTAATTACCATGCATCAGAAGCCTGACGGCGATGCTATGGGTGCTGCTTTAGGTCTATTTCATTTTCTAAAAAAGCAAGGGCATAATGTGGCGGTGGTATCTCCTACCAATTGGGCTAAATTTTTAAGCTGGATGCCGGGGTCTGATACTGTTGTCGATTTTGAAAAAAATCCTTCAAAAGGACAATCGCTTTTAGATGCTGCTAATATACTATTTTGCTTAGATTTTAATGCCTTTCATCGCACCAAAAAAATGGAAGAAGGGCTGAAAAATTTTACAGGCACTCGCATACTTATTGACCATCACCAACAGCCTGAAATTTCCTATTTTCAATATGGTACCAGCAATGTAGATAAAAGCAGTACCTGCGAAATGATATATGATTTTATTGTTGAATCTCCCTGGCGGGAAATGATAGATGCGGAAATTGGCACCTGTCTATATACGGGAATAATGACTGATACGGGTAGTTTCAGATTTAGCATAACTACGCCGGATGTGCATCGAAAAATTGCACATTTACTGGAGCTTGGCGTAAAGCACAGCAGCATACATGATAATATTTTTGACACCTATTCTGAAAATAGGTTGCGATTTATTGGTAATGCACTCTTAAACAGGATGGAGGTAATGTATGAAATGAACACCACATTGATGTACATTCCCAAAAAAGATATTTTACGGTACGAAATTACAACTGGAGATACCGAAGGTCTCGTAAATTATTTACTCACCATTGATGGTATCAAGTTGGCAGCCTTACTCATAGATCGTATTGAGGAAAGAAAATGGAGTTTTAGAAGTAAGGGTGATTTTGATGTAAATCAATTTGCTCGAATGCATTTTAATGGAGGAGGTCATAAAAATGCCGCTGGTGGTAGAAGTTTAGACAGCTTTAATGATAATATCAGCAGTTTTAAACATGTAATAGAACAGTATAAAAATCAATTGCGATAATTAGAATAAACTCAAATTGAACATTTTTTTAAATAACAAAAACTATAAGATGAAACAAGTTTTCTTAGCCTTTATGGCCATTGCCATGTTGGCATCCTGTAATGTAAACTATGATAAAGCAAAATCAGGCTTGATCTATAAAATTTTCCCAGGCGATGGTAAAGATACTGCCTTTGCAAAACCCGGAGAATTTGCAAAATTTCACATTTCTTATGTATTATCAGAAAAAGATTCTGTCATCAACAATTCATTTGGACATGTGCCAAATTATTCTGGTATTGATACCTCTAAGCGCAGTGAATACTCTGCCATAGAAATTCTTCCAATGATGCGTGTGGGCGATAGTGCAGTGTGCATTATAAGTGTAGATACACTTGTAAGCCGTGGTATGGTAAATGGCTACAATGATCAATTGTTTATAAAAGGAAGCAACATTAAATGCTATATCAAGCTATTGCAAGTATTCAAAACCGAAACAGATTTAATTGCTGATTATCAAAAAGAAATGGATATTGATAAAGAGCGTGAAATCAAGCAAATAGAAGCTTATATGGCAAAGAATAACCTCAAAGGTATCCGCACAAAAAATGGTGCTTTTGTTGTTATTGAAAATGTAGGCGATACATCTATGAAAGCTGATAGTGGCAAGCAGGCGGCTATTCTATATAAAGGTTATTTAATGTCTGATAATAGCAAGGTGTTTGACACAAATATGGATACTACTAAGGGAAAAACTGGAGCATATCCTGTAGTGGTAGGCACACATTCAGTTATACAAGGATGGGATGAATCCTTGCCATATTTTGGCAAAGGTGGAAAAGGTAAAATATTGGTACCTTCAGCTTTGGGTTATGGCCCACAGGGCAATGGTCCAGATATCCTTCCGTACAGTTCACTTGTGTTTGATATAGTCGTGGAAGATGTAACTGTAGCACCAAAAAAGCCTGCCAGAGGAATGCCCGAAGGTGTAATGCCAGAAGGTGGTGCAGAATAAAAATAATTTTAAATATCAGCCCCGCTATGGCGGGGCTTTTTAATTGTATAGCCATGCAAATAGATTGGAATATTTATAGCTTTGATACACTAACACCGGCTCAGTTATATGCCATTATGAAGCTTCGCAGCCGCATATTTGTGGTGGAGCAAAACTGTGTTTACTTAGATGCAGATGATAAGGATGTGCATTGCTTACATTTTTGTGGATGGCATGGGGATCAGCTTACAGCCTATACCAGGCTTGTGCCAGTAGGAATTTCTTATCCGGAATATCCATCCATAGGCAGAGTGGTGGCTGCCCCGGAATATCGTGGACTAAAATTGGGTAGGAAACTCATGGAAAAATCTATTGACCATTGCTTGGAAAAGTTTGGAGCCTTACCTATAAAAATTGGGGCGCAGTTATATCTGCATTCATTTTATAGCAGTCTTTCTTTCGAACAATCTAGCCCGGTTTATTTAGAAGATAATATTGAACATATAGAAATGATTTATTATCCAAAATAAACCAATATTTTTACGCACAGATTTTTACAATGAAAACATTTACAAAGAAGTCAGTCATTGGTATTCTACTTTGTTTCAATATTTTGTGTAGTACAATTCGTGCACAGAACAATATGATTGGTGGAGTAAAGGGTATGTTTGAAATTAGTACTACTTTGGGTGCGAATACTTTCTTGGGCGATATTGGAGGCACACGTGGTGAAGGCGCACCATTCATCAAAGACTTTACCGCACGCACTACCTCACTTATAGGAGGTGCCTCAATCATGTATCATCCTACCTTTTGGTGTGGCCTAAAAGCCGGTATAAATTTTACCAGCGTAAATGCCGCAGATAGCCTTATCAAAAACGAAGGCGGGCAGGAAAGATGGCGCTATTACAGAAATGCAAGTTTTAGAAGCAGCATTACGGAAGCCTATTTTGGAGTAGAAATTTACCCCTGGATGATGTTTGAAAAAGAATCAGAGCTTCATATCATTGAACCTTTCATTGGGGTAGGTGCAGGTATATTTCATTTTAACCCAACTGCGGAGTTAAACGGACAGGTGGTAGAGCTTCAACCGCTTAGCTTAGAAGGACAAGGATTTGATGAATATCCCGATAGAAAGCCTTATAAACTAACACAGCTTTATATACCATATTCCGCAGGTGTAAAATTTTATTTAACCAGTAGTTTTTCATTATCCACCGGCATTCAATTTAGAAAAACTTTTACTGACTACATAGACGATATTAGCACAACCTATATTGATCCAGTACTGTTTGATCGATATCTAACTTTAGATCAAGCCAACCAAGCCAGACAATTATACAGCCGAAGCATCCGTCCAGAAAAAGTAAGACCAGACGGGGAAAAAGCCAATGCCACGAATAATGACAGTTATACTTCTATTTTTTTGAGTGTAAATATTAGATTGGGAGATTATTTCGGAATTAATAACGGATATAAATAAAATATACTGCCAAGCTTATACCCAATAAATTCTTACTTCTTTTTTTGAGCTTTACATAGTATCAAAACAATTTAATACTAACCTTACACCATATTAATTTTTTGTATGAAGCAAAAGCTCAATCTCTTTGACTTTACCATGATTGTAACCGGACTGGTTATAGGCATGGGTATATTTCGTACAGCAGCTACTTCAGCAAAAGCTGCCGGTAGTCCTGATGTATTTTTTACAGCATGGATAGCAGGAGGAGTAATAGCACTATGCGGTGCGCTTACTTATGCAGAAATTGGGAGTAGGTATCCTGTAAACGGCGGCTACTTCCGCATCTTTTCCTACACCTATCATCCTTCTGTGGCATTTGCAATAAACTGTATTATATTAATTTCAAATGCAGCATCATTGAGCGGGGTGGCTCTTATAGGAGCGGGGTATATCAGCAGTGCTTGGATACCAGATGCTTCCAATACCATAAAAGTACTAATAGCCATTGCAGCTATTCTTATTTTTTATGGAGTAAATATGATGGGCCTGAAAATGAGTGCACGTACACAAAATGTACTCATGATTATAAAAATATCCATGCTGCTACTCATTATTGCTGCATTGTTTTTTCCTGCTGTTCATGCAGATCAAACTGCTGTATCCAGCAATATTCATCCAGATGCTTTTTCGTGGATAAAAGCCCTTGGTATGGCTATGGTAGCTGTGTCTTTTACTTATGGTGGCTATCAACAAACCATCAATTTTGGTAATGAAGTAAAACAACCTGCTCGGCTCATACCACGAGGTATTTTCATCGGAATATTTATTATTATTTCACTCTATCTGTTGGTCAATTTTTCCTACTATAAAGTATTAGGCTTTAAAGCACTTACTGAAAACAATGAGATAGCAGGTATTCTCGTTTCAAAACTGATTGGTAATACGGGCAGTAAAATATTTTCACTGCTTTTATTTCTGTCCGTACTCGCCTATGTAAACGCATTGCTTATGAGCAACCCTCGTGTAATGCAAGCTATGAGTGAAGATGGAGTACTACCAAAAATTTTCAGTTATGAAACAAAGAAAACAAACGCATTGGCAGTATCACTTACGGCATTTGCCGCCATTTGTATAGTCATCTTATTTTTCTCTCAAGAGTTTGACGAAATATTGGGCTTTACCATATTTCTGGATTGCTTTGGTATGGCCACCTCTGCGGGTGCTATTTTCAAGCTGCGCAGAGAAACAAAGCATTTAGATGGCAGCGGTATTTTTAAAATGAAATTGTATCCTCTTTTACCAATTGTATTTATAACGGCTTATAGTTTTATTGCCATCAGCATTGCCATCAGCGAACCCAATGCAGCAAAAACCGGACTGCTTGTAATGGCTGTATTTGTTTTACTGTATTTCCTATTAAAAATTGTCAATCAGAAAACTGAAAAAAATCTTTAGACAAAAAATATCATACTGCAATTGCCAACTTTAAAAGCTATTACTGTTATACCTGCAATAGCTTATCTCAATTCGTTTTATACCATTATGACTTTTTCATAATACCTACCCTACTTCATTTCTAAACACAACCGTATTATCAAATACATCTATCAGAACAGGAGCCGATTTATTGATACTACCTGCCAATATCTTTTTGCTCAGTTCATTTACTATTTCCTTTTGTATTAATCTTTTTAAAGGTCTGGCCCCAAGCTGTGCATCAAAACCATGTGCAGCAAGAAAATCTAAAGCATAGTCTGTAAATTGAAGCTCTATACCATTTTGCTTCAGCATGGATTGAAGTATTGCCAACTGTATAGAAACAATTTGTTTTATTTCTGCTTGTAGCAGTGGCTGAAACATGATGATATCATCCACACGATTTAAAAACTCCGGCCTTATCGTTTCGCGAAGCAGCAGCATCACTTCTTTCTTTGTTTTTTCTACAACGGCCTCTTTATTTTCTGAAGAAATATGTTCAAAATTTTCCTGAATGATATGACTACCCATATTGCTGGTCATAATAATAATTGTATTTCTGAAATTGACCACACGACCTTTATTATCAGTAAGCCTACCATCATCCAATACCTGCAGTAATACGTTCCAAACATCCGGATGCGCTTTTTCAATTTCGTCTAAAAGCACCACGCTGTATGGCTTTCGGCGCACGGCCTCTGTCAGTTGACCGCCTTCATCATAACCCACATATCCCGGAGGGGCGCCTACCAATCTGGATACAGTATGCTTTTCCTGATATTCACTCATATCAACCCTGGTCATCATGGCTTCATCATCAAAAATATATGCAGCTAGTGCCTTGGCAAGCTCTGTTTTACCGACACCTGTAGTACCAAGAAATATAAATGAACCAATTGGCTTTTTAGGATCTTGCAGCCCCGCCCTGCTGCGTCTTATGGCATCCGCTACTGCGGTAATGGCCTCATCCTGTCCAATTACTTTTTTGTGCAGATCATCTTCCAAATGCAATAATTTCTCAGATTCACTTTGTAGCATTTTTGTAACCGGAATACCTGTGGCCTTACTCACATTTTCTGCTATATCTTCTGCATCCACTTCTTCCTTCAGCATGCGCTTAGCACCTGCATTTGCTATTTGGTCCGTCAACTGGCTGATGATGGTTTCCTGCTCTTTTATTTTTCCATATCTTATTTCCGCTACTGTGCCATATTCTCCATTTCGCTCAGCCTGTTCTGCCTGTAGTTTAAATTGCTCAATAGCAGCTTTTGCCTCTTGCACTTTTTCCACCTGTTCTTTTTCTTCTTTCCACCTTGCCTTCAGGGTGTCTCGCTCCACACTCAAATTAGCTAACTCGGTATTTAATTCTTTTAGTTTCAAGGTATCAGATTGCTTTCTTCCTGCATCCTGCGCAGCAGCTATAATGGGCATAGCATCTATCTCTCTCTTTATGGCTTCCCGCTCTATTTCCATCTGCCTTATCTGTCTTTCTAATTTGTCCAATTCCTCAGGCATACTATTCATTTCAAGCCTAAGCTTTGCAGCACTTTCATCTATGAGGTCAATGGCTTTGTCCGGCAGAAAACGATCTGTTATATATCTGTGTGATAGTTCTACTGCGGCTATAATGGCTTCATCTTTTATACGTACATGGTGGTGTGTTTCATATCTATCTTTCAATCCACGCAGTATAGATACCGCATCTTCCACCGCAGGTTCATCAATAATAACCTTTTGAAACCTACGCTCCAATGCTTTATCTTTTTCAAAATATTTTTGATATTCATTGAGTGTAGTAGCACCCACAGCCCTCAGCTCACCCCTTGCCAGAGCGGGTTTCAAAATATTGGCGGCATCCATTGCACCTTCTCCCCCACCTGCACCTACTAACGTATGTATTTCATCAATAAATAAAATGATATCACCATCACTATTGCTCACTTCTTTAATAACTGCTTTGAGGCGTTCCTCAAATTCACCTTTATACTTTGCCCCTGCTATCAGCTGACCCATATCCAAAGCATAAATAATTTTAGATTTCAGGTTATCTGGCACATCTCCATTTACAATACGCATGGCAATACCTTCAGCTATTGCAGTTTTTCCCACTCCCGGCTCACCTACCAATATGGGATTGTTTTTGCTGCGGCGAGATAGTATGTGCAGGGTGCGGCGTATTTCCTCATCTCTACCTATCACCGGGTCCAACTTTCCCAGCCTGCCCAATTCATTCAAGTTTCTTGCATATTTATTTAACGCATTGTATTCCTGACTTTGGGTTTGTGAGGTTATTTTTTCACCTTTGCGTAGTGTATTAATGGCTTCTGTAAGCCCCTTTTCTGTAAGTCCATTTTCTTTCAGCAGTTTTGCAGTACTATCACTACCCTGCAGTATGGCCAGCAGTACATGCTCCGGCGTTATAAACTCATCACCAAATTTCTTTAATACATTACCCGCTCTAAGTATTACATTGTTTGCATCCCTACTTACAGACTGTGCAGGTTCCGATTTGGTGATTGGTAGCTTTTTAAGCATTTCTTCCAATTTAGTATCCACCAACTGTACAGACACATTATTTTTTTTCAGGAGATAATCAATCGTATTGTCCTCCTGATTCATCAATGCTTTTAAAATATGCTCGGTTTCAATATTTGTATGTTGTAGATTAAATGCAAATTGCTGAGCCTGTTGAATGCATTCTGCAGCCTTAACCGTAAAATTTCCTAAATTCATTTTAATATATTTTAAAGAATGAGATAGGTAATCAGCAAATAAAAATCCATCAGAGAAAAAAAGGAAATAATGTCCATCAAATACTCATTCATCAGCAATTATTGCATCTTTTCAACAATGAAAATGACAATAAGTCTTTCAGGTCCAATACCACATTATAACCTACAATCAAAGATTGCTCTAATCCAATGCAAAATCAGAAATTTTTGTTGCATCAAAATTTATTATTTACCCCTTCGGGGAATGATTACGCACGGTAAATCATTGCGAGGAGGGACGACGATGCTTATTAAAAAAAGACCTTTGGTGGAGGGGGTGGCTATACGTTATTCAAAAGGCAGGGTCATGATGAATGCCGTGTTGTATAGCTGATTTAGTATTATTTTTTTGTGCAGGTTTTTATAAGGCTTTTGCAATCAATTGTAGGCATACAGATAGCAACTTTATGGGCCCTTTTATTTCAAAAGCCCAAGGTTTAAACCGTGGGCTTTTGAATATTGCGTTAAGAATTATGAATGTATCTTTAATCTTTTTTGGCATTTGTACATTTCACTTCTATGCGTGAGGGATTACGAATATATCTTTTATTTTTTTGGCATTCGTGAATTTCGCTACGCTTTATTTGAAACGAAAAGCCCACAGCGCAGCGGGGACTTGTAGTGAAAATCCCGACCCGTAGGGGCACGCCCCAAAAAATATTATTTTATTGTTTTACCAGTTTTAATGTGTGTGTGGCATTTTCATCTTTTACTGTAACTATATAAGTGCCTGCGGCAAATTTTTCTGCTTGTATGGTTACTGTATTTTCAGTAATGCCGATTTGCTGCCATATTAATTTTCCATTGAGGTCTTTTACCATGACGGCTACTTTTCCAATTGCATTGTCAATGGATATTTTTGTGTTTGTATGCACCGGATTTGGCGATAGCTTGACTAATAAAGTGGCCTGTAAATTTTGTATGGCTTCTACCTTGCTGATGCTACTTTTACCATCGTAATCTGCTACTTGTAAGCGATAGTAAATTGCCTTTGCAGACAGCAGTGATAGTGCATTGATGTCTGTATAATTGTAGGATGCTCCAAGACCTGATTTACCTCTTGCATCCACAGTACCAATGGTATTGAATTGTACACCATCTGTGCTGCGCTGTATATAAAAAGCTGCTGTGTTTGATTCTGATGATGTGGCCCAATTTAATACCGCATTTTTGTTTTGAGCAATAGCAGTAAATGATTTGAGGGTAACAGGCAGGGTAAGGGCGGTTATTTTAAAATCCCAAATACCTCTTCCAAATGTGCCGAATCTTACGGTTTGAGCGGATGAAATATATTCTACAGATACATAATCCTGTAAGGGAGTTTCTACCCCGGTTAGGCTATACCATTTTTTTTCTTCTCGTACATATACATAAGGCCCTGCGGCGGTACCTGCAAAGAGTAAGGTTTCATCATCATTGGCACAAATTTCATACACCAAAGTCTGTGGCAAACCTGTGCTTGTTGCTGTAAAATCTTTGCCTCCGTTTGTACTTTCCCAAACGGGTGCATTGCTGTAACCACTACCGGCATACCACACGGTATTGATGTCTTTTTTACTGGAGTAAATGCTATTGCCATACAGATACCAAGGCTCCGGCCCGCTACCCAAAGAGGATTTGAGCCAGGTGCTTCCACTGTCTTTTGTATAATAAAACAAACCATTTTCTGTACCTACAAATATATTTTTTGTATTGATCACAGATGGCTCTATGGCAGATATGCCTGCACTGCCACCACTGGCTGCTCTAAAATCATAGTTAAACTGCTTGGCTGTAAAGGATACAGGTGTAGTGGTGGATGCATCTACCCTTACTAAGTATGAACCGCTGCCGCCATTGATATTGCCACCAGCTATATAAATGCCATTTTCATTGTTAGACACGGTGGCTGTTGGCAAAATCCAGCCATAGAGTGGCAATGCTGAACCACTGAGCTGCCAACTACCCGGAGAAACATTTCCCGCAGGGTTTGTATAATAAATAACCCATCCTCCTGGATATTCACTCCATAAATTTTTGTTATTACCTGTCAAGGCCAAGTGGCCATAATCACCACTGATTTGTTGTGTCATGTTTAGAATGCCAGGTGTGGTAGCAGTAGTTGCAATATGCCATCCCTGATCCTGTGTGCCACCATATATTTCATTCGGTTTTGCAGGATTTGTCAATACATCGTAGTACTGTGCATTGTATAATCCAGTAAGTGAAATATTTTGAGTGGTAACTAAGTTATCGTAAGAAACCGCACAGCCACCATGATTGTTTATGATAGCGAAAGGAGTGCCGCCCAGTGTATAATATTGTTTGATTTCCATGATGTCTGCATGCAGTTTGCCGGGTATATTATTGTAGTACTCATACCACTCATTTACAGTGGTCCAGTTTGTACCTCCATTGCTGCTGCGTATAGCATTTACAGCCCCCGCAAACACCAAGGAAGCATTGGTAGCAGACACGTCCAATCGACCCCATGATGCTGCTGGCAAGTTTCCTTTTTTTGTCCAAGATAATCCATCATTTGTACTGGTGTATATACTTACATTATTTACCAACATATACAAGGTAACCGTGCCACCAATATTTACAGCTCTGATTACACAAGTGCCTGATAATCCAGATATGGAAAAGGATTTAGAAGTAACTATGCTTCCATCAATTTTTGTGGTTAAAACAGATCCGGATGCAATAAAAATGCTATAAACAGTATTACTATTATAAGCCATGTGCTCGGAACCAAGATCTGAATTATAAGCGCCAAGCTTTACGACATCTACCTCTGTAAAAGATGCGCCTTGATTGGTAGATTTAAATGTAGTCAATACATAATCACTATTTGCAAAATCATAACCGAATGTATGCAGGTAGAGCGTTCGCTGTGCATCGTTAGCAACAAAATATCTCTTGACTGCATAAAAATCAAATTTTGAACCATCGTTGATTTTGCCACCGCAAGTTGTAAATGTTTTACCATCATCATCTGAATAACTTACCGCTCCAAAAGAAGTATGTGCCAATATTCTTATACCGCCACCAGGTTTTTGAAAAGCGAGTACATCTACATTATCAAAAACAATATCGTCATTTAAAACCTGCCATAGGCTACCATCTCTTTTTCCCTTCCACAAACTTCCGCCTGAGGTTATGGTATATATTTCATCCGTTTCCGGCACAAAGGATACACCAATGGTGCTTCCGGCAATGTTTGCATTACCCCTTTCACTCCATTGTCCTGTAATTTTTCCATTGGCAAACACTTCATCTCCCCCAATAAATGGTGCACTTAAATTTTTTATGTTTTGCTTTTGCTGAATAAGCATTTCAGCATTGATGGCATTTATTTTTTTCCAATCGTCACTGGGTGCAGAGCGATGTATTAACTCCCACCATAATGCTTTTTTCTTTTCATGCTCCACCCCTTCTTCTTTGCTGCCTTCACCCGGTGGCATGAGTGTGGATTGTGGTGCTAAATCTTTTTTTGCTTTTGATGTTTTTAATGTATAAAGAGTAATTAAAACAATGGCAAGAAAGATAAGGGAAAGCAAAACCCTGTTTGTAAACTGATTTTTCATTTAGCAAAATTTTTGTTGATATAAGTTGGTTCAAATATATGCATACTGAAATGTAAAGTATAGTATAGTTTTTTTCTGACTGATTGTAATTAGACTTGAATTTATTTAATTGTATGCTAAGGATGCACCTGCAATTCTTAAACCCCTATTTTATGTCACATCGGACTATGATATTTTTTAATAATTTATTGTGCTATTCAATAGATATATTATTTATGTATTTGAAATATTAATAATCATAACAACAATTTATTCACAAAAAATATATTTTTCAAAAAATAAAGTCTTTAAAACAGTTGTTAGTCTATTTGAAATTTAATTTTACTTGCTTATAATAAACATATATTTAATTTAATATGAGTAAGGCTACAGCAAAGCAACTGTTACCATTTCTGATTTTAACCGCTATTGCACTAATAGCTTTATTTATACCTTCAGTTCCCATTTTTGAGGATAAAAACCATGTATATAATGCGGCTGATACAGCCTGGATTCTCATAGCCACTGCACTTGTTTTTTTGATGACACCCGGTCTTGCATTTTTTTATGGAGGCATGGTACATAGAAAGAATGTGATATCAACAATGATCAAAAGCATAGTGGCCGCAGGGGTGGTAAGCATTAGTTGGATTGTTGTGGGGTATAGTTTGGTTTTTGGTAAATCTTTGGGTGGTTTTATTGGCAATCCGGCTTCACATTTTTTCTTTCAGCATGTTTTTTCCGGGGAGCCCTGGAGCCTTGCACCTACCATACCCTTGAGTTTATTCGCCATGTTTCAATTGATGTTTGCCATCATTACCCCAGGCTTAGTGGTAGGGGCTGTGGCAGAGCGTATAAAGTTTACTTCTTATGTATTGTTTATTTTATTGTTTAGCGTTTTTGTATATGCACCTCTTGCACACTGGACCTGGAATCCTGAGGGGTTTCTATTTCAATGGGGTGTTTTGGATTTTGCTGGTGGCACAGTAGTACATATTAGCGCAGGATGTGCAGCATTAGCAGGAGCTATTGTTTTGAAACAAAGAATTGCCCATCAAGAGCAGATAGAAATACCACCTGCAAATATTCCTTATGTACTTATTGGCACGGGTTTATTGTGGTTTGGCTGGTTTGGTTTTAATGCAGGCTCTGCACTTGCAGCCAATGGTCTGGCAGTATCGGCATTTGCCACTACAAATACCGCAGCGGCTGCAGCGGGCTTAAGCTGGATGTTTTTTGATGCAATGCGGGGCAAAAAACCATCTGTGCTCGGTTTCTGTATTGGTGCTGTAGTAGGGCTTGTAGCCATAACGCCTTCGGCGGGATATGTAGCTTTGCCACAGAGTGTTTTTATTGGTTTTATAGCAGCTATTATTTCAAATCTAGCAGTATATTATAAACAGAAATCAAGATTAGATGATACATTAGATGTATTTCCCTGTCATGGTTTGGGTGGCATAGCAGGTATGTTGATGACAGGAATTTTTGCCACAAAAACAGTGAACCCTACGGGTAATGATGGACTTTTTTATGGCAATACTGATTTCTTCTTTACTCAACTGAAGGCATTGCTGATTGTGGTTGGTTATAGCTTCTCAGTATCCTATCTGATATTTCGGTTTATCAATTTCATTTTGCCCCTAAGGGTGAGCATCCATGAAGAAAAAATAGGATTAGATGCTACGCAACATGATGAAAATTATTTACAGGGATTGATGCCGGAGCTGCATGTGGAAAATGTGTAATGAATAATGTTGGTTACATAAAAAATAATGCTTGTAGCGTTTTAACCTTGGTTTTATTTAATTACTCTATGAAGCTTGAGGTATTAAATAAATATCATTTAAAGTGACTTTGGCATTCATAAATTTCGCATCTATCCTTGAAGGATTACGATTTTATCTTCTATTTTATTTTGGCATTCATGAATTTCGCCACGCTTCATTTGTAACGAAAAGCCAGCAACGCAGCGAGGACTTATAGTGTAAAGCACGACCCACAGGGGCACGTCCAAAATTCTTTAAAAAAAAATAAACAGACAAGGATATATAATTATTGTAAAAAATGCATCGAAATAACAGAACCAATACACCCTATTTTTGTTGCCTGTAAAAAAATAATCATGATAAAAATTGCTGTTGCAAAAGGTGATGGAATTGGGCCTGAAATAATGGATGCCGTATTATCAATTTTTAATGCAGCCGAACTACCTTTAACCTATCAGGTTGTTGAAATGGGCAAATGGGTTTTTGACAAAGGATACAGCAATGGCATGACTCCTGAGGCGCAACAGGCAATAGAAAGTCTTGGTATTTTATTCAAAGGGCCAATGGAAACACCAAAGGGTAAGGGTGTAAAATCTGTAAATGTAACAGCCCGCAAAACTTGGAATACCTATGCTAATAAACGCACATTCCAAACCTTGCACGGTGTAGATACCGTTTTCTCTAAAGCTGGCATAGCCATAGATGTTACGATTGTAAGAGAAAATATTGAAGATACTTATGGAGGCATTGAGCACATGCTTACGCATGATGTGGCTTTGAGCCGTCGCTTTATAACTAGACCAGGTAGTATGCAAGTTATAAAATATGCTTTTGAAATGGCCCGCAAAAAAGGGTGCAAGCGCATAACCTGTGGTCATAAAGCCAATATCATGAAAATAACAGATGGTCTTTTTCTAGAAGTATTTTATGAAGTGGCAAAAGAATATCCTGAGTTAAAAGTGGATGATGTAATTGTGGATGATCTTTGTATGAAATTAGTGACCCGCCCGGATTTATTTGATGTAGTGGTACTTACCAATTTACAGGGAGATATTGTATCAGATTTGTGTGCAGGATTAGTAGGTGGTTTAGGTTTTGCGCCTTCGGCAAATATTGGTGATCATATCTGCATTTTTGAAGCAGTACATGGCACAGCGCCTGATATAGCAGGTAAAAATATTGCAAACCCTACTGCACTACTTTTATCCGGATTATCTATGCTCAGGCATTTAGGTTTTATGCAACAGGCGGCACGTATTGAAAATGCTTTACTCTATACTTTAGAGCAAGGTATTCATACGGGAGACTTTGGGAGTAAAACAACTCCTGCATTAAATACAACAGAATTTGCAGATGCGATAATTCGTAATTTTGATCAACAGCCGGTGCATGGGGCAAGGCCAATTTTGGAAAATTTATCTATTACACCAACACAGTTTATTCTGGAAAAAAATCCAATGTTAGAAACAAAGGAAATGAATGCAGAAATAATTGTTGGTGTAGACATTTTTGTGGAAAGCAATGAACAGCCAAATGTATTAGCTGAAAAAAGCTTAGTACACACATTGGATCTTTTTAAACTGATTACCATCAGTAATAGAGGCACGCAAGTATGGCCAAAAGGATCTTTGTTTACAAACCTTGTAAACCAGTACAGACTTAGATTTGAGAGCATTGGCGATGCGCCACTCACCCAAACTGATATTTTAGAATTACAAAAAAGAATCAGTACAGATTACAAAATATGCTCAATAGAATTACTGAATATGTGGGATGGTAAAAAAGCATATTCCTTAGCCCAAGGGCAATAGTAAATTTTAAGAAAATTAAAGATGAATTAACTCATATTTTTTTGAGGATAAGTGCAAAATAAAGAGACCCGCCGTGGCGGGTTTCTTTATTTAATACCCATATTTACAGCTTAAAGAATTTGATTGTATATGCTTGATCATGCACACTAAAACTTAGCCAGTAGTATTTACTTTTTAATTGGCTTATATCAATTGGTGTTTTGGCTGTAGATGCAGATGCAGTTTGCACTACAGATCCATGTTCATCAATAATCTTTATTTGCAATAAGCCATCTGGTATTCCAATTATATACACCTGCTTTTGCGCAGGGTTTGGATAGACTTGTAGGGGTAGCAGCATATTATTTTTTGCTGGAAAACTTCCTGTTATCAATTCGTGTGCACCCATATCCAGTATGCCAGTTTTTCTGTTATTTCCAAAGTAATCTGTGCTGCCCCACTGGCCCCTGCTGGTACCTATTATTGCAGCGGGATCTCCCCCTGATATAGCTATAGATCCTGACTGAATATGCAGGTCCGGATTAATCGTATTACTTCCTGAAATACCTTCATATACAAATGATGGATTTCCATATTTTGACTGCTTATCAAAGTTCAGTGTATTATTGGTTTTATAGGTTGAGTATGAGTTGTAATTATAATTGGTACCATTAATTTTATACTGAAAAGTTAAAGCAGTGCCAGCTGTATTGTTTTTATTATTCCATAAATTATAATTCATAGTAAGATTTGTGATTAAAGCGTTACCATCTGAATTAATCATTGCAGTATTTGAAGCCCTTGCATAAAAAATATTGCTATTAATTTTTACATCCTGCATATTGTCAATAACTAATTCTGCCCAAGCACCTACATTGGCACTTGTGCCATTTACATCACCATCTCTACGCCCACCTCTATTGTTGTAAAAGCAAGTATTTCCGCAGACCAATGCATTTTGTAATTTGCCTTTATAGTTACCGATTTTTAATCCTACACTTCTACAGTTATAGATTAAATTATTTCTTACTGTTATATCCTGTGTTTCAAATGCAATAGTAGATTTATCATTTTCTGCACTGATTTCTATTCCATAATCACCATCTCTGATTAAATTGTTTTCAATCAATATTGCTCTGCCTCCGTCCACATAAATACTTGCCCCCTCTGCGTAAGGGCTCTGATTTACATAAAGTACATTATTAGCAATAATACCATTATATGCCTGGTCTAAATTTACGTTACTATTTTCACCTTCATAGCCAATAACGTCAATCGCAATATTTGTATTGTCGTGCAGGGTATTGTTGGTAGCTGAGAAGCCATTAATATTTGAGTTAAAAGAACACACTTCGCTTTGCCCTGTAATGTTATTATTAAAATCACAATGGTGTACGTTTATATTTTGAATTGGCTGGCTTGATCTTCCATATACAATTAATGGCTGCGCATTTTGGCTTGTGGTAGGCTTTACATTTGGGTTTGTACTCCAGCTTATAGCAGTAAATGTACAATTCCTAATTTCAATGTTTTGCATTGACACTGTTCCGGAAGAATTGACTAAAATACCTTGTGCATTATTTTTTACATTATCTCTTGTTATAGTAAAACCATCAATAATGATATTACTAAAATTTGTGATTTGTATAACAGGACTTGTAGATGCATCAGCAGATTTTAAAAATACAGTACCTACTCCATTTTTTTGAAGTGTAATTTTTTGTGTAGCCGTACCAGAATATTTCCAAACCAAATTTTGTTTGTAAGTACCCGGAGATACTAAAATAATATCACCAGCAGCAGTTGCTTTGTCCAATCCTTTTTGCACTGTTAGTAATGGAGATGCCGCAGAAACACCAGCATTTGCATCATTTCCAGTGACCGCATTTACATAGTAAGTTGTAGCAAAACACTGTGTAGATAGTAGTGTAACTACTCCCAAAAGAACCAACAATCTTGCAGAAGATGTGCTCATTTTTTTCATTGTGAATAATTTTTTTTAAATAAATAATAGTAGCAATATTAGAAATTATTAATAATATAAAAATAAGTTTATGAAATTTATTCGTAAGATATTGAAAGTTATAAAAATATTTCCTTAGCTTTGTAGCATAATTTTTTGATATGAAATATCTACAGTTTACTGAGGATGAGCTAAGAGAAAAAGGTGCCCTCTTTACAGCAAAAGAAATTGAGGGGCAACCTGATATCTGGAATCAAACTGCAAAAAAATTTTATGAAGAAAATACTGAGATCAATACTTTTTTGAAAACGGCTTTAGCTCAGTCCAATCAAATTATACTTACAGGTGCCGGCACAAGTGCTTTTATTGGCCTATCTCTTCAGGGTGCTTTTTTTAGAAATACAGGAATAATATCCAATGCAATATCTACAACAGACCTTGTATCGCATCCGCACAACTATTTAAATGCACATCAAACACCATTGATCATCTCCTTTGCAAGAAGCGGAAATAGCCCCGAAAGTTGTGCCGCATTAGATTTGGCCGATTCCTTTACTAAAAAATGTTTTCATCTAATCATCACTTGTAATAAAGATGGGGCACTATCAAACTATACATCAAAAAACCCAATACATGTCATCAACTTACCTATGGATACAAATGATAAGAGCTTGGCAATGACAGGAAGTTACACATCTATGCTATTGACAGGGTTATTGATAGCATATAGAGAACAAAAGGAATTTTGTACTCAGCAATTAATGCGGGTAGCAAATGCATCAAGTCAAATTATTACTACACAAACTACTGAATTAAAAGATATAGCTGAGAAACATTTTCAAAGAGCAGTATTTCTTGGATCCGGGGCCTTATTTGGTACTGCCACAGAAGCCGCACTGAAATTACAAGAACTTACAGATGGCCAAATTATATGCAAATCAGACACCTATCTTGGTTTTAGACATGGGCCCAAATCTGTCATAGATGACACCACACTTGTTGTATATTTTTTTATTAATGATGAACATATTCGACAATATGAAACAGATTTAGTACATGCCATGAAAAAGGGTAATGCAGTTATGTTTCAGATTGGCGTAGCTGAAAATAAAGTTGAAAATATTGATACTGATACACAAATAAATTTCCCGGGAGAATATATGATTGCTGAAGATTTTTTACCATTGTGCAGTATAATACCTGCTCAAATATTAGGTTTTTATAAGAGCCTTCAGATTGGTCTTATGCCAGATGCACCATCGGTAAGTGGTGCAATTTCCAGAGTTGTGCAAGGTGTAAAAATTTACTCTGTTGAAGTATAAAATTGACAGCAGTAACAACCCTTTAAACCATTGTATAAATCTATATCAGAGTTTTCTGAATGTGTAATACACTTAAAAAGTATAAAAATAAAATTAGAATAATGACTAATAAAAAATTTGATGTATTAGTAGTGGGTGAACTAAATGTAGATTTAATATTAGATCAAATTGAAAGGCTTCCTCAAATTGGCAAAGAAATTATTGCAGATAAAATGACTTTTACTTTGGGAAGTAGTTCGGCAATTTTTGCCAGCAATCTCAGTGTATTGGGTACATCTGTTTGTTTTTGTGGCAAGATAGGTAAAGACAGTTTTGCCAATAAAATATTGGCAGATCTTACTTTGAAAGGTGTTGATGTAAATTTTATTAAACGAAGCAATACTGCGGCTACGGGAATTAGCGTTGCCTTTAATTTTAATAACGATCGTGCCATGATAACTTACCCTGGTGCCATGAACGAGCTCAGGGAAAAGGATGTAACTGATGAAATGCTCAGCTCTGCTACCCACCTGCACGTAAGTTCTATTTTTTTACAATCTGAATTAAAAAAAGGATTGGTACAATTGTTTCAAAGAGCAAAAAAACAGGGCCTCACTACATCACTCGATCCGCAATGGGATCCCGCAGAAAAATGGGACTGCAATTGGAAAGACCTCTTAAAGTATGTTGACATTTTTTTACCCAATTATGAAGAACTAAAAAATATTACAAACCAGTCAACTATGAAAGATGCCATTGCATCTATAAAAGAGTATTGCACTGTATTGGTAGTAAAAAATGGCGCAGACGGAGCTACTATTGTTACATCAAATAACTTATTTCTACAACCCGCTTTCACCAATCATAAGGTAGCTGATGCCATAGGTGCCGGAGATAGTTTTGATGCAGGCTTTATTCATCAATATTTAAAGGATGAAACGGTACACCGCTGTGCAGAATTTGCAGCGCTTTGCGGAGCAATTAATACCACTAAAAGAGGCGGCACCACTGCATTTGCAGATATAGATACTGTGAAGAGAATTGCATTGCAAAAATTTAAATTTGATATCAATGAATATGAAAAACAAATTAGCAAATTGTACTAGAAATTGTACAGCTTTGCTGGCTGCAAACTTTTATAATTTCGAAACACTGAAGGGATTAGTGCTGGCAGCAAAAGCTACTGATAGTAGTATTATTTTGCAATTGAGTGAAAGTTCTTTAGAGTATTTATCCATAGCTCCTGCTGTGTCAATGGCAAGGGTTATGCTAAATGAGTATGATGTACAAGGATGGATTCATTTAGATCATGGAAGCAATATAACTTTAGTAAAAAAATGCTTAGATGCAGGCTTTGACAGTGTAATGATAGATGCAAGCGAAAAACCCTTAAAAGAAAATATACAAATTACAAAAGAAGTAGTGAAATTGGCTGAAGCTTACAATGCAAGTGTAGAAGCAGAATTAGGGTATATAGCAAAACTTGGCCAAGAACAAGAAGCTGAGCCAACCAATGCAACAGATGCAGCATATTTTGTAAATGAAACAGGTGTAGATGCACTGGCCATAGCCATTGGAAATGCACATGGCTTTTACAAACAAATACCAAAAATTAGATTAGATAGGCTCAAAGAGATAAGGGCTGTGACCAACTGTGCTTTGGTCTTACATGGCAGTAGCGGTATACCTGATGAGCAGCTAAAGGCAGCTATTAAAGCAGGCATAAATAAAATTAATTTAGCCACAGAAACAAAAAATACATTTATGAAAAAACTACAGCAGCTACTGGCTAATACAGATGAAATTGACCTCCGAAAAATATTCCCTAAAGCAATTGATGATGTTGTACAACTCATTTCAAAAAAATTAAATACAATCAACGGATGAAAAAAATCTATCCCTATATCAGCATGGTATTTTTGATAAATAGTAGTGCATATAGTCAGCCTACTACTGATATAGAATTAAAAAACTATAGACCCGTTTCTATTTATCATATACCATCCGCTCATATAACAAAAGCTGCTTTTCCTGTAATTGATATACATAGTCATAACTATGCAGCAACACAGGCAGATATTGAGGAATGGATTCATACTATGGATGTAGCAGGAATAAAAAAAACAATTTTGCTAACAGGTGCTACCGGGAAAAGTTTTGACACAATTGTAACAAAGTATAAAAATCATTTAGACAGGTTTGAACTATGGTGTGGCTTTGATTATACCGGATTTGAGAAAGAGGGTTGGGAACTAAATGCGCTTAAAGAATTAGAGCGATGCTATTTAAAAGGTGCGAGGGGCGTTGGTGAGATAGGGGATAAAGGTATTGGTGATGAATATGCAATGCCTACGCCTGGCATCGGCGTGCATATTGATGATATTAAAATGAAACCAATTCTTCAAAAATGTGCCCAACTACACATGCCCATAAGCATACATGTGGCAGAAGATGAATGGATGTATAATGCACCTGATTCTACAAATGATGGTTTGATGAATGCTGCACAATGGCATGTCAATCTATACCTGCCAAACAAACTAAATCATGATGCATTAGTGGCAACTTTAGAAAATGCAGTCAAGGAAAACCCCGAAACAATTTTCATAGCATGTCATTTAGCCAACTGCTGTAGTAACCTTAGTATGATTGGTAATTTACTGGATAAGTATCCAAACCTGTATGCAGATATTGCTGCAAGATTTGCAGAAATAGCTCCTGTACCCCGATATACTGCTGCCTTCATTACGAAGTACCAAGACAAATTATTATATGGTACAGACATGGGTACAGATGCATCTATGTATAACATCACATATAGAATACTTGAATCCGCAGATGAGCATTTTTACGAAATAGATTTATTCAATTATCATTGGCCTTTGTATGGACTTGATTTGTCTAAAGAAATATTGCAAAAGCTCTATCAAACTAATGCTATGAAAATTTTACACCAATAGACTATGTTACATACAATAAAAAAAAATTCAATCATTGGAGGCATTCTGATTTGTATTTCATTTCCCATAGCTGCACAAACAGTGAGTATTCATAATGAGCATTTATATATTACAATAGATGCAGCACTGCACACAAAAATTGATGCAGAATTTCCTTTCTCCAAAAAGCTGATGAGTGATTTCAGTGCTTCAGAGATATTGCAAACAAAATATTATGATGCAACAGATTTTACATTTACAAAAAAAATCATTCGGCCGATTGAAACGCAATCGGGGAAAGGATTGCAGTATTTAATTTTTGGGATAGATAAAGTACATAATCTTGAAAAAATATTGCAAATTACTACCTACAATCAATTTCCAAATACTGCTTTTTTTAAGTCGCATTATATTAATTTGGGATCAAAAAATATTCAGATACATAAATGGATCAATCACAAATATTCCATCATTCCTTCTACTGACACTACAAAATTCTGGAGCTTTCAGGGAAGCTCAAATGCAGATAGAGCAGACTGGATACAAAAAGTAAATGTGGGGTTTTATCAGGAAAATTTTATGGGTATGAATGCTGTTGATTATGGAGGTGGCATACCAGTTATTGATTTATGGAGAAAAGATGCCGGCATTGCAATTGGGCATACAGAAACTGTAGCCAAACTCGTTTCTCTACCAGTGGATTTTGATGAAAATAGCAGCAAAGCAGATATGCATATTGAATATGAATACCCTGAGGCTATGGCCTTTGAACGCGGAGATACATTGAGTAGTATTGAAACATTTATTTCTGTACACACAAAAGACTGTTTTCAAACACTTTCTATGTTTTCAAATTATATGCAAACCAAAGGGATAGTAGCTCCGGCCCAAGAACCACAGGCATTTGAGCCAATATGGTGTGCATGGGGTTATGAAAGAAATTTTACCATCCAAGAGATTTTAAACACGCTTCCAAAGGTGAAAGAATTAGGAATAAAATGGGTGGGATTAGATGATGGATATCAAGAAGCCGAGGGGGACTGGCATGCCAATAAAAACAGGTTTGAAAATGGTGATGCAGACATGAAAAAATTTGTAGACAGCATACATGCACATGGCTTAAAAGCTGTGTTATGGTGGGCTCCATTGGCTGCAGATCCTAACAGTAAAATTTTGAAAGATGATGCTAATCTATTATTGATTCAAGCTGATGGAGCACCGCAATATATTACCTGGTGGGATGCATACATGATGGCACCTACTTATGCAGGAACTATAAAAGCAACAAAAGATGCTGTAAAATTATTTTTAGAAGACTGGGGATTTGATGCATTAAAATTAGATGGCCAGCACATGAATGCATGTGCCCCTGACTATCAAGAGAATCACAATATAACAAACCCTGAACAAAGTTTTGAGCAAATGCCGATGATATTCAAAACAATATTTGAAACGGCAAGAAGCATAAAACCTAATGCAGTTGTAGAATTTTGCCCCTGTGGGGATTGTATGAGTTTTTATCATATGCCATATACTAATCAGTTTGTAGCCAGTGATCCTTTAAGTAGCTGGCAAGTAAGATTAAAAGGAAAAGTTTATAAAGCTATAATGCCTGCCACAGCTTACTTTGGAGATCATGTGGAGCTTACAGACAATAAGCAAGACTTCGCATCGCAAGTAGGCATTGGGGCAGTGCCGGGTACGAAATTCGTTTGGCCGGCAACAGGTATAAGTAGTAAGGATGAAAATTTTCTTTCACCCGAAAAAGAAATCTATTTTAAAAAATGGATACAGATATATAATGAAAAGCAACTCAGCAAAGCAAACTATTTAGGTAATTTATATGATATAGGATATGATTTTCCCGAAGCACATTGCTTAAAAAAAGCAGATACGTTATATTATTCTTTTTATGCAAATTCATACAACAGCAAAGTGAATCTACTTGGTTTAGACAAACAAAAAAAATACAGAGTAGTTGACTACTACAATAACCAAGAGCTTGGAATAGTAGATGTAAATCATTCCTCAATACCTGTCTCTTTCAATCAATTTTTATTGCTTGAAGCAATCCCATTTTAGTATGATACTTGTAGTTTGCCCTAATCCGTCCGTCGATATTTATTGGGAAATGGACACCATCAAATTTGGAGACTTGAATAGAATAAAACAGCAACACAAATTTCCTGGAGGCAAGGGAGTACATGTAGCAATAAATATTGCTGAGCTTGGTGAAAATGTAACACTACTGGGCATTTGGGGCGGTAGTACAGGCAAATGGGCAAGAGCAGCATGTGAACAGAAGAATGTATATTGTGATGGTGTCTATATAGCAGAAGACAATAGAAATTGCATTGCAGTATTGAGTAAAAACGAATCTATATTACACACTGAATTTTTGGAAAATGGACCTCAAATAAATAATGAAATATACAAGCAATTTTTTGACACATATACTACCTATTTATCCAAAGCATCACATATAGTTGTAAGTGGGTCATGGCCTCCAGGAGCCAATATAGATCCTAATGGAATATTTATAGATGCGGCCAATAAAAATAATATACCCGTATGGATTGATTGTGCTGGAGAAGCCCTGCAGCAAGCACTTTCCCATCATCCATTTGGTATTCATATCAATCAGCAAGAAGCAAAAGATATTTGCCCTACAGGCTTGCAGATAGAAGAATTCTTTTTACAGTTTACAACACAACTTGCATTAACTGCGGGAAAAGAGGGTTTATATCTTTATGATGCAAAACAAGTAGCACATGCTGTGTACAAAGTAGATGAAGTAATTAGTACAGTAGGTTGTGGAGATGCACTGTTGGCAGGCATTGTAACCGCATCGGCAAGAAAATTTTCATACAACGATATTGCAAAAATGGGTGCAGCATGTGGAGCAGCCAATTGTATGAGATTTGATATTGGTATGTTTTATAAAAAAGATGTAGAAAGTTTTTATAATAACTGACTACTTTTTTTAATAACCTTACTCAACTGTTATACTAAAATTTAACTTATTATAACCTGTTGCATTATCCCATACATTATCATTTGCCAGCCTTATAGCATACTCCACTCTATTACTGATAGAAGCATATTTATCAGGTAGAAAAAGGTACATATCATAGATACCTTTTGGCATATCATTCTTTGTAGTTATAGATTGCTTAACTGAAATATATCCGCTATACCATCTTCTGACATCTATATCAGTATCAAATTGAAATATTTGACCCGTGTTGTTATTTTTCATAATAATGTAAGCAGGCCGCTCATTATATGGTGATGCATACCCTATATTATTCAAAAAGATACAAAAGGAAAACTGCTTACCCGCTTTTACTGCTTTAGTAGGAAAGATTGTCTTATTTAAAACAAATCTATATCCTAGGTTTTTCTTAATGGCTTCCATACATCCTCCGCTTACCCAATCATTATTTACATCACTGTTATAAGCAGAGTTTAAAAAACTATAATGCATATCGCTCATCTCAGTTTGCGCTTTCCCTGATGATTCACAATCATTGTCAGGACTATAAGTATCATCACATGTTTCTCCACCTACAGGTCCATACTTACCATCATTCATCATGTATGTACGCATAGTAGGGCCGCCTGGCCTGCGGGGTGAAGATGAATTTCCATAATCGTCAAAAGTGCCATAATCATCCGGAGAAGAGAGGAAACAATCATTATGAAAACCTATTCTTGCTTTATCAGTTTCACTGAATGCTTCAGACTCTGTAAGTGCAGCTACACTGGTAGGTGCATCAGCTCCATAAACAAATCGTTGTTTCATTTGTGGCGTTCTTACCTGAATCATTCTATCCTTTGGTAAAGCATCTAACAAAGCGGCCAACACAGCATTCTTATTGATCCAGTTTGCATCTACAAATTTGCCGTTTCCGTTTGAAGAAGGATCCCCAAAAAAGTCACTATAATAGTTTTCCCCAAATATGCCTACAAAGCCCATTTGCATACAGGCAATTACATCAGCATTCTTTTGCAATAGCGGTTTTAATTGTGCAATATGATTCAATACGTTTTCTTTATTTGCATCACCATAAGGTGGACAAACAAACCCTTCAGAACATAGGCCAGCATTGGTTTCTACAGTATAACAAAATCTTAAAATAACTTTTAAACCTGCTGCCCTTATAGCATCAAAATCAGATTGAATATTATCTAACAAGGTCTGAGGTAAATCTTTTTTTGTATAACCTTTTAGAATAATGTATCTAAATAAAAGTGTGGTATATATTTCATAATTTCCATCATCAGCAGGTTGCAAGTTGCGCCAGCCTTTCATAACGTTAATGTCTAATGGAGTATAACCATTTACATAAGTTTCAGAATACCTATAAAAGCCACGCTCCGGGTTTGGAAAATCTGCTGTGCTTTCTTCATAGTAAGTCGTATCCAAGCTTTCTGGTGTATATAGTGGAGGGCTATCCAGTTTGCTACATTGCAATAAGCATATAGCCATGCATATACACAAAGAATAAAGTACTGTATGTTTCATATTTTTCTTAGTATCTTTTTACCAGAAGATTATTCTTTATAAATTAATTTTTCCCTTCGGGTATTAATGATGTATTGCCTATTATAATACTACTATTATTCACTCATATCCAAATAAAATGAATTGGCAAACTGATCTGGTGAATAACCGATAATGGCACCAAAATCATTTGTAAATACTTGTACACCAATTCTCAACCCCTGGCCGGTAAGGCCTTTGATTTTACTGCGTTTAAGTGCTCCTTCAAATTTTAAAACACCATCACTTTCTTCCGAGTGCCCTACAATATAAAATTCAGATAAGCTTTGAAAAGCATAGCCACCAAAAGAAGCCTGATCACCACTGTGATAAAACACATCTAACCAATCATCAAAAATGGTTCCTTCTAATAAAACATCGTAAGCACCACCTGGTATTTCTCCGGTGAGCAACCCTGTTAATGGGTCATTGTCTGCATCTATATATAAGTCATAAATATTACCATCAGCTTGAGTTGTATTTTGTTCAAAATAGAAATAAACATTTTCTCCATCATAGTCATATTTGGATCGGATAAAATTGCCCGCATTAGCTCCACCCGTTACCATATTATATTGAATGGTATCCCAGTCTGCCAGAGAATGATCATCCAATTTTATTGGTGATGGTTTGGAAATATAAATTACTGTGGAGGCTTCTGTTGTTGTGCCGTCGGCATTTGTAGCATATAATGTTGGCACAAATTTTCCTTTAGCTGCAGATCG
>ERZ650309.33-NODE-33-length-69154-cov-6.442496_pt1 | contig 69154 bp, 57 predicted proteins | sample MGYA00376245_ERZ650309 | MGnify/ENA primary metagenome ERZ650309 (study PRJEB26733, sample SAMN07839294) | wastewater metagenome | biome: urban; feature: wastewater treatment plant; material: waste water | place: USA: North Carolina | collected 2016-04-26 ... | reverse complement strand
TATGAATTCGACAACCCTACATCATCCTTTACGGCACAATCCAAAACAATCTTTGATGGTGCTTTGAGTGCTGATGGAAAAGCTCCTGTATCTGCTTCATTCACCGCCGGTGAAGATGCCCCCGGTCAACTGATGGCAAACTTATTAGTGAAAGTGTTTGAGCCAGGTGGTGGTTTTAGTATAGATAATCAGTCCATGCCTTATCATCCTTTTAGTTCTTATGTAGGATTGAAACTACCCAGTATTGCAAACAATTGGGGCTATCTTTCACTCCAACAACCCCAGAAATTTGATATTGTAAATGTCAATACTACTGGTGCATTAATTAGCTCAAATACAGTTGTAGTAGAACTTTATAAAATTCAATGGAGATGGTGGTGGGATAATAGCAATGATTATTTTGAAAACTTTACGCAGGATAATTACAATAAACTCATTTATAAAGACACCATTACAACACAGGGTGGTAAAGCAGCCTTTGTTCATCGCTTTGGCAATGATGGATGGGGCAGATATTTGATGCTGGTAAAAGATATGCGAAGCCATCATGCCACAGGTAGTACTTTTTATATAGATGATGACAGCTGGCAGCAAAGAGGCAATGCAGATGACCCCTCAGCACTTGCCATGCTTTCTGTAGATAGTGACAAAGAAAAATATAATGTGGGGGAAGAAGTAAAACTTACCATACCGGGAAGCAAAGGTGGCAAGGCATTGATCAGCATTGAAACCGGCAATAAAGTATTAAAAACATTTTGGGTAAATACAACACAGGGCCAAACAAAGTTTGCTTTCAAAACCGAAAAAGAAATGAGTCCAAATATTTATGTAAATGTGAGCCTTATACAACCACATGCACAAACGGTCAATGATTTACCCATACGTATGTATGGCGTTATTCCCATCCTGGTGGAAGATAAAGATACTTGGCTAAAACCTGTGATAAAAATGTCGGATGAAATCAAACCAGAACAGAGCAATACCATATCTGTATATGAGGCCAATGGTAAAAAAATGAGTTATGTGATAGCAGTAGTGGATGAAGGTCTTTTAGACATTACCAGGTTTAAAACGCCCAGCCCTCATGATGCATTTTATGCCAAAGAAGCACTCGGTGTTAAAAGCTGGGATGTGTATGATGATGTAATAGGTGCATTTGGCGCACAAATAGATCGCATTCTTACCATAGGTGGAGATGCTGAGGGCGATCTTGCCGCTAAAACAAGAAGGGCAAACCGGTTTAAACCTGTGGTACAATTTTTTGGACCCTATCAAACAAACGGAAGTAGTAAACAAACTAATTTTAAACTACCTCCATATATGGGTAGTGTAAGGGTAATGGTAGTGGCAGCAAGCGATGCCGGATATGGCATGGCAGAAAAATCTGTGAAGGTAAAGAAGCCATTGATGTTGTTGACCACATTGCCCAGGGTATTGGGCCCCGCAGAAGAATTAAAAATTCCTGTTACCGTTTTTGTTACTGATAAAAATATAAAAAATGTGTCGTTATCTATACAGTCAAATAATTTGTTAGAAGCTGTAGGCACACAGCAAGTGGCGGTAAATGGCAGTGGAGAGCAATTGGTTTATTTTAATGCAAGGGTAAAAAATAATACAGGAATTGGCACCGTAAAGATAACTGCTCAGAGTGGTAAAGAACAAAGCATTAGTGAGACAGAAATCGAAATTCGAAATGCCAACCCTTATCAAACACAGGTAATGGAAGCCGTGCTACAACCCGGGCAAAGCTGGAGCAGTACCATTGCTATGCTGGGAGATGTTGGAAGCAGTAAGGCTACTGTCGAACTAAGTACCATTCCTGCATTAAATTTAGGAAAGCGGTTAAACTATTTGATTCAATATCCTCATGGATGTGTGGAGCAAACTACGTCATCAGTGTTTCCACAATTATACCTCAGCCAGATAATGGATATGAATGATGTACAGAAAAAACAAACTGATGTATATATCAAAGCTGGCATTCAAAGACTACTAAATTTTCAGCAGGCCGATGGTGGTTTTTCTTACTGGCCGGGTGGCAGTACCAGTGATGAATGGGGCAGCGCTTATGCTGGACATTTTCTCATTAATGCATCCGCAAAAGGATATGCTGTAAGTACCAATTTATTACAAAATTTTAAACTATATACCCGCACCAAAACATTGGCCTGGAATCAAGCAGCCGCTCCGTGGTATGGCAGTGATTTGGTACAAGCATATAGACTCTATGTATTGGCTTTGGGCAATGCTACCGAACTGGGTGCCATGAACCGTTTGAGAGAATATAAATTTTTAAGCAATGAAGCCAAGTGGATGCTTGCGGCAGCATATAGCATTGCAGGGCAGCAAAAGATTGGTCTATCTCTTATTAGTGGGTTGCCTACAAGTTTTGCAGAGCGTAGCAGTGCCGGTTTTACTTACGGCAGCAGCCTGAGGGATTTGGCCATTGAATTAGAAACGCTCAATAGTTTAGGTAGGAAAATGGAAGCAGCATCTGTAGTAAGAAGCATTGCTGCGCAAATGGGCCAACAGAGTTGGTACAGCACACAAACTACAGCATGGTGCTTACTGGCTGTTTCAAATTTTTGCGGTAGCAATAAAGATGGAAAAAAGATATTGGTAAATGGTAAAGCAGGTGCTACTGATTTTAGTTTTCAAAGTACTGCTGCCATTAATCAAATGCCGGTAGGCTGGCAAAAAGATAAGGCTACTGTTTCACTTACAAACAAAGGATCCAATGTGGTTTTTGTAAGACTAATGAATAGTGGCAAGCCTATTCAACCCACACCGGTACCTCCTGTAAATAATCCTGACATTCTTTTAATGAGTGTATCATTTATCAATAATACGGGTGCTGCTATAAAAATGGATAGCCTTAAACAAGGCACTGATTTTATTGCAAAAGTAACCCTGAAAAATCCGGGTAAAAGAGGAGCGTACAATGAAATGGCACTCACACAAGTATTTCCTTCGGGATGGGAAATATTAAATACACGATTATTAAATAGTGAGGGTGCTTTTCAAAATTCTCCCATCGATTATATGGATATCAGAGATGATAGGGTATATCATTACTTTGATATGAAAATGAATGAATCACTTACTTACTATGTGCATTTGAATGCTGCTTATCCCGGCAAATACTATTGGCCAGGCGTATATTGTGAATCTATGTATGAAGGAGGCATCAATGCATCAATACCCGGCAAATGGGTGAAAGTAGTGGAGTGATAAAATGATGAAATAAGAATAGCTTTTGAAACAATTTTATGACTGCATCTGTCAATAATAAATTAAAGAAAGAACGGAAACTTGACGGAAGTTGATTTTTTGTCTGAATAGATAGAACTTATTTGCAATATGCTCAAACGCTTATGTATGCTGTATTCCAGCATTTGATTATTTTGATATACAATAGTTTGAGTTTCTAAAATAGCACAATCATTTTACTGAAAAATGGTTGTGCTATAGTTGGAATATCTAAAATTCATTTATTGTATGTGTTATGTTTGCAGGGTCCTCATCAACAATATGTTTTATTGATTTAACCCATTTTCTATTCTCGATTATTTTCTTGGAATTCTTCAAATGTCTGTAATAAACCCAATCTGTATAGTATCACCAACATGTAGTTTGCTGATCAATGAATCATACTTGAAACTATCGCTTAATGTATAATATTGAATTTGATTTTCTAAACTGATTTAGAGTTCCTTTCTATCTTCCTATATAGTAGTTTTCGAGTTGCCCTTGTGGTTACTTCCTCAATAGTATGGATAGCTGCTGTACAACCTGAAAATCATTTAGTGTAAAAAAAGATTCTCTTATACTCAAAATAAGCATCCAAATAAAAACAATGATTAGAGGAGGCAAAAGATATTTTTTTTTAAAATCTTGATTAGATATCCCCTATAATCTTTGAAAAAATAAAGAATATACTTCATGATTTTCTGCTATCAAAATTCGGATACTTGATGTAGAAATTCATTTTGCCTTTTTTCATATTAAGATAGTTTGCCAAACCATTTGAGCTGAAAATAGTCATTTGTAAGTTGAAAAATACTTACACAATACGCATGCAATAAAGTCCCTTTTATTGCTTCATATAAGTGGCTTGAATTTTTTTTATGCTATCATTTATTTTCAGATGAATAAAATAAGTACCCTCTGATACTGATAGTTTTGTAAAGTCTATTGGCTCTACATATTTACCATAATCATAGGTTTTATTTAGCATTGGTGTAGCCACTAATTTACCACTGGCATCATAGAGCAAAACGCTTACTTGGCTTTTCGCTTTTATCTTAAATGATACATAAGCTACCTCAGTAAATGGATTTGGATATTGGTTGGTTTCTATCTCATTTTCGGTAGATATTGCAGCATTTCCAGCAGGCTCATTTGTAATGATACCGGTATTGACAAGGGCAGTATAAACGCTGTTTGTAGATCCATCTGTTCGAGTCCAAATTGGTCTTACAATATTATTATGCGCAGTTATATTAGTGTAGTCGCCAAAAAAGACAAAACTGTTTGGAGTAAACGATTGTTCACTTATTTTGAAATTTGTAAATGTGTTACCCCCATCTGTACTTCTAGCCATATAAACATCTGTGGCATTGCCTAATGTATTTCGCCTGTCATAAAAAACAAACCATAAATAACCTGTGGATTGGTCTACAGTCATCCAAGTGAGAAATTGATGGCGGTTGGAGTTGTCATTATTGACCCGGATTGGAGCACTCCAAGTGCGGCCACCATTGGTAGATTTTAGTAACCAGATATCTGTATTATTAATTCCGTTACGTTGGTCGCTCCAATTGATGTATATTGTTCCTTTATATGGACTGTTTGTGCACCTATCGCAGTCGGTTATTGGCAATCCATTAGATCTGCCCAAACCTGGTATGGTATAATCCCAACCTCCACCTATTGTACTTACAGATTTGGGGTTGCTCCAGCTATTGCCACCATTGTTTGATTTTGTGAAATATAATCCTTCTGTGCCGGCCCAACTTACATACAACTGTCCCAGAGGGCCTAAGGCAGGTACAGCACCTTCTACAGTATTATCACTATCTATACAATCACCCCCTTTTTTATCTATTCTTTTTGCCTGTGACCATGTAGTGCCACCATCCAAACTCTTTGAAAAAAGGATATGAGAGCTGTCAGCAGGGCTGCTACTGCCATAGCTGTCAAACTGGGTCCAGGTGAGATAAATATTATTGCGTTTACGATCTACCACACCCCATTGCTTGTCCTGTGCTTTTGTGCCATTAAGGCCTGTGTAGGTGCCATTGCTCCAAGTGCTGCCATTGTCCACAGATTTTTGACTTACAATTCTATCAATCCAACTGCCGGATGCAGGATTTGACAAATGGAAAAAGTAAAAACTATTTGCGGTATCCACCAGTATGGTAGGGTCTCCCCATACACCATAACTGCTACTCAAATTTTTTAATGTCCATGTGCGCCCTGTATCTGAGGAATTATATACATTATTCAAATTAGCACCTGCTACTATATAGCGAGGGTTTTTTGGATTGATACAAATGGAGGGTTCATTTGGACTTCCTACATTACTAATGCGAATATTAGTGTGTTGTGCATTTGTATTCAAAACGGATAAAAGAAAAATTGTAAATAATGTATGTTTCATGTGCAAAAAAATTTTAGATGATAAAGTTAATGATTTTTTATATAGACATTGAGAAATTAATCTGATTATAAATTTACAATAAATTAAACTGCATCCTTAATGCTTATCGTATAAAATTAGATTGTGATTTTATAGTTAAAATTTTTTACATCCGAAAAAATGGAAAATCTGGGATAGTTAATAACGTAAGGAAAGATTTACTATAAAAGAAGTCTTTAAGGCTGTTGAAATAGGACAGTTAGAAGTTTTAGTCTTATCTCGGCGTATGGCTGTGCCTATAGCGTGCTTTTATGTAGCATTTGCTACAAATTACACACACACACAATTAGCACTTCCCAATCCTTCCCCCAACGTCCCAACTTGTGGGAAATTTTGTTTAGTAGTTATATGTTTATTATTGTTTGACAATTTTTTTTCGCTATAAATTCTATATTTGAAAATGCCGGTAAGAAAAGCCATAGCAGAAAATATTGGTACGTATTTCAAAACATTTACAGGTACAAACTGGCTTCCGGTATTTGAGCTGACAAATGGGTACAAATTTGTTTATTAGTGGTTGATACACATAGAGATATTTGCGCAATTGGTGTTTTTTCAGATTTTTTTATGCTTCTTGACCCATCCAAACCGCCCCGCCTATGCTATTGCGAATAGCTCCTGTGGAAGCAGCATGGCAAGTATATTCTTCCCTCCACCGCAGCACCGCAAGAAAGCCCATTATCAATGCTTCTTTATATTGTATAACAGTAGCATCTGGAATTGAGATGCTAATTGGTATGGTTTGTAATTCTTTCAGAATACATTGCATCAAAAAACTGTTGAAGGCTCCACCACCCGTTACCAGCATTTTTGCAGGTGCTTGGTTAATAGCATTGGGTAGTATGCTGTATAATATTTGCTGCGCAATATGTCTGCAATAAGTATGTAGTGCATCGGCCGTATCTATACTGGCATGTTGTATAATTCTAAGCACTTCATCATCTCCAAAACTATTGTTTAATGATTTTGGGGGCTGCTGTTGGTAGTACCCCAATTCATTGAGTTTTGTTAATAATGCTGTATTTAATTTGCCGGAGGCCGCTATCTTTCCCTCAGCATCAAAACTTCTATTTTGTGTAGATGCCAATGCATTCAAAACCCTGTTTGCTGCACAAATATCCCAGGCCAGCCAATTGCCATCTTTTTTTATGGACAAATTTGAAATACCTCCAATATTTAAACAGTAATCATAGTCTGCAAATAATGCTTGCTCACCAATGGGTACAATGGGAGCGCCTTGCCCACCGAGTGCAGTATCCATTGACCGTAGGTCGCTAATAACATTTATGCCCGTAGCAGCTGCAATGGCTGCACCGCTGCCTGCTTGTATGCTGATTCCTTTTGTGGGTTCATGAAAAACTGTATGCCCATGACTGCCTATTAATTGCACTTTATATTCTAATGCATGCTTTGCTATAAATTCTTTGACAAGTGCACCGGTGTAAGCACCATATTCGTGATGTAAGTATTGAAAATCTAAGGCAGACAAAGCATCAGCACCAAGTAATTTTTCTTTCCATATAGCTGTGTATGGAATGCAATCGGCATGTACAATTTCAAATTGCCACACACCTCTTGCTTCTTCTAAATGAATAAAGGCTATATCTAATCCATCGCAGGAGGAACCACTCATTAAACCAATAGCTCTGTATTGCATGTATAAATTTGTTACAAAATTGGGACTTTGTACTTTCAGTTTGGATAAAATATTTATCAAAGGGCTCGTTATTTCCAGCTCATATCAGTAACAAGCATTGCATGATCACTAAGCTTTTCATCAATCAATTGAAATTGGTTGATGTCAAATTTCTTATCAGCAAATAAATAATCAATTCTTAAGAAGGGGGCCAGTTTCATATAGGTTTTTCCGGTGCCAAATCCTTTTTCCAAAAAGGCATCCTGCAATGTATTTCTTATGTTAAAATACACATAAGAATTGGGTACATCATTAAAATCACCACAAATTACTACCGGATATTTACTAGTTTGCACAGCTTCATGCACAAGGTCTGCTTGTGCTCCACGGCTTGTAAAGGCGGTACGCATTTTTCTGAGTATATTTTTGGAAGCTTCTACAGCTTCTTGATCCTGTGCTTTTATTTTCTCTATATCAGAATAGTCTGATGAAGTAAAACTGAAAGACTGCAAGTGTGTAGTATATAATCGAAATGTATCTTTTTCGAGCAAGAAATCTGAATATAATAAATGCTCTTTTACGGCTCCTGTTGGCTTGTAAGCAATAGCATTTTTGTGTAATATAGGTTTTTTAGAAAAGATGATAGAACCATTGGTGTAATAGCCATTGTTTTTATTGTAATCAATGCTGTAGTAATGATAAGGATATAAATCTGTAAACAACCCGATATTATCAGCTTCCGTTCCTTGAGTATAACTATGATTGAATTCTTGTAAACAAATGATATCTGCATTTACATTATGTATGGTTTTTGAAATTTCAAGTCTGTTTTGTTTTTTCACTTCTGGGTTATTGCTTAGGCCATACATATTTGCTACATTCCAAGAGGCTATTCGAATGCTTCCTTTTGGTTTTTCTGCAGGCTGTGCTACTGAAAAGTTTAAGGCCAATAGAACACTTAACTGCCAATAGCCTGCCAGTAAACAAAATAGTGGTATAAGACTCAATGCAGGCTTTGCCATTAACCAAAAAATGAAGATCAAAAAAAGTATTATAGATAGATACGGTACAGCCAAACCAAGTAAACCGCATAGCCACCAGTTTACAGGATTGAGCTTAGGAATCAATAAGGCAAAAAGAAAAAGCATACAAATACATATAGTGCAGATTAGGGCCGTTTTTTTGGTAAAGCGTCTCAATAAACTTTTTGCCATCTTTCTGATTAACGAATGATCATTCCTTTTATTATTTCCATTGTAAATCTGTTACCACCGGATAGTGATCAGAATACATTTTTGAAGGCACTTTGCATTGTAATACTTTAAAGTGTGTATCAGCAAAGCAAACATCTATCCGCAAGGTGGACAGCAATTTATTATAGGTGGTGCCAAATCCAAATCCTTTTTCTAAAAATGCATCTTGTTTTTCTCTCTTAAAAAAACGATAATTATAAGAGCCTGGTGTTGTGTTGATATCTCCACAAAATATTGATGCTGTGGTATCTTTATCCATGATGGCATTAATAAGTGCAATTTGCTCTGAATGCAATTTTTCTGTTCTGGCCAAGCGGCCGGCCATATCTGGCCGTAGAGTATCTGCAATGGTGGTATCATTACCATAATCATTAATAATGGTTATAGAATCATGCAGGCCAAGTGCATATGATGCCAGGTGTGCAGTATAAATATTAATGGGCTTTCCATGTAGTTGTACCTTGGCTTTGCACAAATGCTCATGTACTACATTGTCAAATCTAATGGGAGTGGATACCGTATCAAAAAGTGGAAGTTTTGAAAAAATGGCTACCCCACCAATTATTTCTCTACCATTTTTTGGATTGTAGTAATAGAGATCTTTTGTTACAAAATGATAAGGATATCCAATACTGTCTAATTCTTTTCTTACACTAGTGCGACGTTTACCATTTTCTACACTTTTATATTCCTGAAAACAAATAATATCTGGTTGATATTGCTCAATTAATTTAAGCATACCAATCCTATTGTTGGATTTGTTTGTGCCTTGAAATGCAAGGTCATCAAAGTTCATCACATTCCAGGTAAGCATGCGAAGCGTATGAATATCTTTTGAATTATTCCATTTTTTTGGAAACTGAAGTGCAATGGTATTGCCAATACTAAGCCACCCTACGGGTAATAAAAACAGTAAAATGATTGCTAATTTTTTATGTACAAAAAATAGCATGATGATACAAACAACCAGTGCTATCAAAAAGAAAGGGAATGGAAAAGCAATGATAGAAAAATAGGGATACTGCTCTGGTTTTAACCAACCACTTATAGCAGATACCAAATAGCATACAGCCACAATTATTGTAATAAAAATAAATGCTTTTCTGAGGAATATTTTCATGGAGCAGTTTAACTATCTCTGCGGCTGGCCTGCTTTAAAAATTCCTTTTCTTCATCAGTCAAATTCTCATATCCTACTGCATTTATTCGGTCTAAAATTTCATCCAATTTTGGCTGTGTATGGTGAGTAGTTTTTTTGTATGGCTCTCTACTTACTTTATAAAACATTTCCTTGCCTTTGTGCTTTGCCAATGGTTTTTTATCGGGATTAAAAAGATTAATAAACCAATCCGAAAAATTATTCAACCATGCGCTCCAATCCTTTCCATTATTCAACTGCCGTATAAATACAAAACCCAATAGTGCAGATGATATATAAGCAAAACTCAATGCTGGACTATCTGCTGTAACAGTAGAAAAACTGATAGCAGCATAAATAAGTGATACAATCCAAAGGGGTATGCCACCATTCAATTGTGGAAAGAATCTAAAGTCCGGAGCAAGGGTAGTAGCTGCAGCAGCTATGCACATGATAGCCGGGCCGGGCCCTGCCAAATGATATGCTCCATCAAAAGAAAATGCAGGTACAAGATTAGCTAAAAGCAAAAACACAACAGCACCAGTAATGCCTCCATAAAGATATACCGGAAACAATTTTTTATTGCCTGCCAAATCCTGTAATATAAAACCAAAACACCAAAGCCATAGCATATTGCTCAGTGTGGTGAGTACAGAATTGGATACAAACATATAGGACAGTATCGTCCAAGGTTTTTGAATGAAACTATCAAATGATGTGGGTAGTGTAATCCAGTGATAAAATGATTGACGAAAAACAGCTTCTGCTTTCTCTTTTCCATTGTCCAATAAAACAAATACCCATACAAATTGAAGTAATACAAAAGTTACAACATTTACTATGATGAGCCAGGTAAGTGAATTATTATCTTCACCTAATCTTATTTTATAATTTCTATTTAAAAAACGAGTGGCCATGAACAACAAACTTTGGTAACAAATGTAAAATATTCTTCTAGTAAAAATTAGTCTTGTTTGTTTTATTCCAGAAATAAACCATAGCAAATCCAAACAAAGCACCGCCCAAATGTGCTATATGTGCCACATTATCTCCGGCTACATTCTGCGCAGCAGAGAAAAATTCTAAAGCTATATATCCTAATACAAACCATTTTACTTTTACAGGAATAAAAAAATAAAGATATATCTCAGAGTTAGGAAATAAGTAACCAAATGCCACCAAACAACCAAACACAGCACCCGATGCTCCAAGTGTAGCTTCATTCATTTTATTGTCCACTATGGCATTACAAAATGTTTGAGCCTGCGCTGCATAATAAGGATTATTTACATTTTGCTGCCAGTCCTGTAGCAATGAAAAGCTATTTGGATACAATTGATCCAATTCATTGTCTTTATAAAAATTAACAAAATGGCCGAGGTCAAAATGATTATTTAGTTCGGATAGATTATTCAAAAACTGCTGATTGCCGATATACAATGCTATCATGTGGCAGAGTGCCGCACCCAAACCACAAATCATATAAAAAGTAAGAAACCTTTTTGGCCCCCATAAATTTTCAAGAATGGACCCAAACATCCATAAGGCAAATAGGTTAAAGAAAATATGGGACAAATCCCCATGCATAAATAAGTATGTTACAAACTGCCAGGGTCTGAATAATTGACTCTGCCAGGTATGCAAAGCCAAAATATTATCCAATTGAATGGTGTCAGAATTTTTAAATGTTTGCTGCGCAATAAACACCAGCACATTGATGATGATTATATTCTTAATGACCAATGGAATTACTTCAAACCTGCCGGGACGTATTTGTTGCATAATTTTATATTACTAAATTTTTATTTATCTCAATTGCAATTGTACTACATTTTCTATATGGTGTGTTTGTGGAAACATATCTACGGGTTGTATTTGTGATACATAGTATTTTTCATTGAGCAAGGCTAAATCCCTTGCTTGTGTGGCAGGGTTGCAACTTACATACACTATGCGTGGAGCAGCTATGTCCAGCAGCTTATCTACCAATGCACCATGCATGCCCGCTCTGGGTGGATCGGTTATGATTACATCCGGTTTGTCATTGGATTCAAAAAACGAATCATTACAAATATCTACAACATCACCCGTAAAAAAATGTGCATTTTCTACCTTGTTGATGCTGGCATTTATACGAGCATCTTTTATAGCATCGTCAATCAATTCTACGCCAACAATTTTTTTTGCACCATCACTACAATATATGCCAATGCTGCCTGTGCCACAGTATAAATCATACACCGTTTCTGTACCTGTAAGTGCAGCAAACTGTTTTGTAATATCATACAATTTTTTTGCCTGTAGGCTATTGGTTTGAAAGAATGATTTAGGACTTATTCTAAATTGATAATTGCCCAAATATTCAGTGATATATCCATCCCCATGCACCACCTGCGGCGTAAGGTCATAAATGGTATCATTCTTTTTCCCATTTACTGTAAACAATAAAGTTGTAATGCCCACAAAGGCTTGTAGTAAGTATTCCTCCACCATCTGCTGCCACTCCGGTTGCTCATATCCTACAATAATGTTGAGCATGATTTGACCAGCCACTGTCATTCTTATTTGCATATTTCTCAGCCAGCCGGTATGGTGAAATAAATCATAAAAAGGCATGCCCTGTGCAGTGGCAAAAGCCGTAAGTCCATTTCGGATGGCATTGGACGGTTCGGCCTGCAAATGACAATGTTCTATAGCCACTACTTTGTCAAAAATTCCTTTGGCATGATAGCCGGCACAGGTAGTTGGTTTGCGTGGGTCTTCTCCTGCGGCAAGCATGGCTTTATATTCCCCTTCGGGAATGTATTTGCGGGTAGCAAATGTGTATTCAAGTTTATTGCGGTATTCGTAAATGGTATCACAGCCTACTATTGGCAATAAGTCTGGAAGTGGTATCCGTGATATTCGACCCAGATTATCGGCCACTTGTTTTTCCTTAAATGCTAATTGATCTGCATAAGGAACTGTTTGCCATTGACACCCACCACAAAGCCCAAAATGTGTACAAGGTGCATCAATACGCATGGGAGAATATTCTAAAAATTCAACAGGATAACCAGAGGCCCAATCACTTTTATTTTTATAGAGATACACTTTTACCAAATCCCCTGGTACGGTGCGCTCACAAAAAACCACCTTACCATTATGATGGCCCAAACAGTTTCCTTCTGCTGCAAAATTTTCAATTCTTAATGCATCAATGTAAACAGGTGCTTTTTTTCTTTTCACTGTTCTAATGCTGTTTATAAATTTATGAGTTTATGGCTATGATCATAGCATTCATTCATATCCGTTTTCATCACGAAGAAAACAGATATATGCTATTCCATAATATAGAGCTGAATGATTATTTTTTAAAATCATTAGTTTGCTACGCAATGCGTTTTCATGGCAATAATAACTGAACAAGTATAATGCATCTGCACTTTACTAAGCCATATTATGAAACACTTTACTTACATCTTCATCCTGCTCTAATCGCTCTATCAGCTTGCTGATATCATCTGCCTGTGTATCACTTACCGGTACTGTGGTGCCGGGTATCCATTCTATTTCAGCACTTATAGCTGTCATATTTCTATCTTCTAATGCTTTTTGCATATTTCCAAAATCAGTAAAAGCGGTGCGCAGTACGATAATATTATTGCCGGCATCATCTGTGCTTTCTCCCAATTCTTCTAATCCGAAATCTATCAATTCCAACTCTAAATCATCCGGATTCAAGCCCTCCGGATTTAGTTTAAATACCCCCATCTTTTTAAACTGAAAACTTACGCTTCCACTGTTTCCTAATGTGCCTCCACCTTTATTAAAATGACTGCGTACATTGGCTACGGTGCGTGTGCCATTGTCTGTAGCTGTTTCCACAAGAATAGCCACACCATGCGGTCCATAGCCTTCATAAAGCATTTCTTCATAGTTGTCCATTTCCTTGCCCATTGCCCTTTTGATGGCTGCTTCTACTCTATCTTTTGGCATGTTTACGCTTTTAGCATTTTGCATGCATCTTCTCAGTGCAGGATTGGTGGCTGCATCCGGCCCTCCGGCTTTTACCGCTATGGCTATTTCTCTTCCTATCCTCGTAAACTGTTTGGCCATTCTATCCCAACGGGCAAACATGGTGGCTTTTCTTACTTCAAATATACGTCCCATAATTAAGCATTTTTTTCAGGTGGCAAATGTATGGGTTAGGGTATTAGGAGCAAAGGCAGTAAAGGATTCACCTTCTATTCATTCATCAATGGACGGGGTTATACATTTTGCATCCAGATATAAAGGCTCCATATATCTTTGTAACTTATGGCACAAATCATTCCCCGCAGGGGCTATTACTTAATCTTATTATTTGCATTTCTTCTATTGAATAGTTGTACAAAAACTACAACCAGCACAACCAATGAAGTGGTAGGCACTGATGGATCCATAGCAGCTAATAGCCTTATACTTACACTTACTGGCGTGCCGGATTATTATACCCCACTTACAGATACTGTTTTTATAGCAGGCACATTTAATAATTGGAACCCCGGCGATGTAAATTGGCGCTTGAAAAAAAACAATAAAGGTCAATGGCAGATCATCATTTCACAACCTGTCGGCACTACTATTGAATATAAATTTACACGGGGCAGCTGGGTAGGTGTGGAAACAAAATCTAACGGCAGCTATCAGCCCAATCGCAGCTATACTTTTACAAATACCCAATCTAAAAAAAATATTGTCATCGGAGATTGGCAGGATCAACTCGGCAATCATACGGCTACAGGCAATACCCGAATTGTGGACATGGATTTTTATATTCCGGAGCTTAACCGCTATCGTAGGGTATGGGTTTATCTGCCCATAGATTATTACAGTTCTTCAAAAACTTATCCTACACTATACATGCAGGATGGTCAGAATTTATTTGATCTGTCAAGGTCCGCCTTCGGCGAATGGAAATGTGATGAAACAATGATGAGTTTAGAACAAAAAGATAGTACAGATGGCATCATCATTATAGGTATTGATAATGCTGGTTTAGATCGTATCAATGAATACAGCCCCTGGGTCAATAATCAATATGGCGGTGGCCAGGGTGATGAATACATGGAGTTTATTGTAAATACCCTCAAACCCTGGATTGACGCAAGGTTTCGCACACTGCCCGATAGAAATAATACAGGTATAATGGGTAGCAGCATGGGTGGACTCATCTCTTGGTATGGTGGGCTACAATACCAACAAGTATTTAGCAAAGTGGGTGTATTTAGTCCATCATTTTGGTTCTCCCCACAGGTTGATATTTATGCAGCAGCTACAGATAAAGTATATCCTACAAAATTCTATTTTACCGCAGGCGGTCAAGAAGGAGCATCTGTAAATCAGGACATACAAGAAGTGCGCAGTGCCATGCACGACAATGGTTTTACAAACAATGAATTGAAATACGTATTGGTGCCCAATGGCACACATTCGGAATCATTTTGGAGCACACAGTTTGATGATGCGGTGCTTTGGTTGTATTAAACCCAGGCATTGAAATTCAGATTGGCATACTGCCCAAAAAATCCCTATCATTACTAGGAATGGCTCAAAGCCTAAATAATGATTATCAAATTGTGGGGTGGCATACTTTTTTATTTATCCCTATCGAAAATTTCTTTGTAGAATTTTTTTTGTTTGCTGCGTCGTTCCTCCTTGCAATGATTGAGCAGGAGGAGTTTGCTTCGTTTCACTCGCAATGATTTACCGTGCGTAATCATTCCCCGAAGGGGCAAAACAAATTTACTGCATCAAAAAAAAATGATTACAAAAAAGCCAATACCTCAAAAGGGCCAACCTAAAACTCAATAATAAAACCTATCGTTGGCGTAATTTGTGCATCATCATTGGTGAGAATGAGAGGTATTGCATTACTGCCATCCTGTTCTATGGGATTGCCATTGGTAGTGGCAAATGCTGAATTATCTACAGTACGGCTAAAGGTATATTGTGGATAGGCCGGGCTGGCAGCGGCATACCAGTTTTGAATATCAATAAAAATGTCTAATGTAATTTTATTGAAATTGAATTTTTTATCTACCCTAATATCGCTTGCATTAAATGCGGCCAACCGCTCTGTATTCAGTTTTGTATAGTCTAACACGCCGGTGCCAATGGTGAGGTAGTTTGACTGGCTGGCTCCAAGATCAAAAGGGGTATATGGTGCCCCACCCTGATAGCGAAACCTTAATCCAATCTCCCAATTGTTTTTGAATTTATAGCCCAATGTGGTGCTGAGTAAATGCCTATTTTCCCAGGCACTGGCCACTAGTTTATTGTCAAGACCGGCATACCTGCTTGTGAAATAGGTATAGCTCAGCACACCAAAAAAGTGCTTTGTAAGTTTTTGCTGCGCAAAAAATTCTATACCATAACTATCTCCTCTTCCAGAGGATGATATGGCCTCATTACCAAATACAGCAAAATCACCACCCAGATTGCTTAAGCTGATGCCATTTCGAATAGATATCGGCACATTATTATAGTGTTTTACAAAGCCCTCCAATGTAAATCTGGTAGTGGGTTTTGGCAGGTATTCAAACCCTGCTACATAGTGTGTACTTCTAATGTATTTACTATTTTTATTTATAAAATTTCCTGCATTGTCCTGAAAGCCCAGCATAGTATAAGTGGGTACTTTATGATAAATACCTGTGGACGCATTGAAAGTGAAATGACTACTGAGTACCCAGCTCAAAGCTATTCGTGGAGATAGCGTTTGAAGCATATTCATACCATCTGTTGTAAAAGTATTGCCATCTGTACGTATGCCAGCATTCAAGCCAATTTTTTTATTGAATAGTAATTTACCTGCTTGTATAAATGCACCAAATCTGCCCATATTAAATGCAGATGAAAAATTATTTTCAACAACTTGCTGTATGATATTTCCATCAGCATCTTTTTGTTCAGGTTGTATGAGTAGATAGGTGGCATTGTTATAATTATTGTACTGCGTTACAAGTCCATAAGAGAGCTTTAAGCCATTGATATTTTTATTCACATCAAAGCGAAGTTTTGTTTCACTTTCTATGCTGTTGTAATCCAATGTTTGTAAGCCTTTGTCTGGTCCAAGATTGTTTTCAAATTTATCGTTTTGATTATTGAGTGTATTAAAACTTAAAGCCAGATTCCAATAGCCATTGTCTAATTGATGCTTTATGGCTGCACCTATAGTGAATGTGTTTTGCTGTATAGAAGGATTGCTGTTTAAAATATATATTTTTTCGGCACTCGATTCCTTTGGTGCCGCAAAACTAAATTCATCTATAGCTCCAATACCTAAGAGTGTAAGTGTTGTTTTTTTACTCAATGGTTTGTTGATTTTGAATTGAAAATCCCAATAATTTGGCCTGATAGGTAAATCTAATGCCTGAAATAAAAATTGTAAATAACTTCTTCTTACCGAAGCCAAATAGGTGGTGGATGATTTACTGTGCAAGGGACCATCCAATGTAAGTGCAAGCTCTGTGGCACTTAGTCTTATATTGCCTTGGGTACGTTGCAAATTTCCCTGCTTTTGTTTAAACTCCATCACTGAGGATAGTGGGTTATCAAATCTTGCATCAAAAGCGGAGGTGCTCAATTTTACTTCCTCTATAAAACTCACATTTAAAATGCCCGTGGGGCCGCCGCCACTACCTTGCGTAGCAAAGTGATTGATATTGGGTATTTCAATGCCATCTATATAAAATACGTTTTCGTTTGGCGCACCACCACGTATGATGATATCATTCCTAAACCCACCCACCGTACCAGATGTGCCTGATACGCCGGGTAATGATTGCACAACCCTACTAATATCAAAATTTCCACCGGGATTGGCTTTTATTTCTTCTGTTGTAAGTCTTTGTACACTCAAGGGAGTTTGAAGTGAGGCGGCTTTGGCAGTCTTTCTTGAGGTAGTAACTGTGACCGAATTTGTGATGGTATCGGAAGGTTCTAACTCAATGGTGAGTACGGTTTCATTGCCTGTATTTAAAGCAATATTGTAGTTATTATAATCGGCAAAGCCGAGGGAATATGCAGAAATTGTATAGATGCCCGGTACCACTCCTACTCTGAAGCGACCTACACTGTCTGTGATCAATGTACTATTGCCTCGGCTTAATACAACAGTAACAGCTGCAAGCGGTTGCTGTAGTTCTTTATCCAAAACCACACCGCTGATATATGCTATGCGCTGTGCCAATGTGAGAAATGGAATAAAAAAAATCAATACAAATAGTTGCAGTCTAAAGATCATAAAAAATTTGTTGCATCACAAAACAGACATAAAGTGATTTTGTTTGGAGTAGATGATTTCTAAAACCGAATCAGGTCAAAATATTGCAGTCTTTCTATATTAAATAAACCTTAGGTAGAATGCTTGTATTCCAATAATATTCTACTGTTCATTACTCACTACCAACTGTTATCTTTGCGCCTCAATATTCGTACATGAACATTAAGAATAATATTTTAGAAACGATTGGTAATACGCCCCTCATTCGCCTAAATACAATAACAAAAGATTTACCCTGCCAAGTGGTGGCAAAGGTGGATTATTTTAACCCGGGAAATAGCATAAAGGATAGGATGGCCCTTAAGATGGTGCAGGTAGCCGAGCAAGAAGGTAAACTAAAACCCGGCGGAACAATTATAGAATGTACCAGCGGAAATACAGGTATGGGATTAGCATTGGCAGCCGTAGTAAAGGGTTACAAATGCATATTTACCACCACCGATAAGCAGAGTAAAGAAAAGATGGACATTCTAAAGGCTGTAGGCGCCGAAGTAATTGTATGTCCTACAAATGTGGAGCCCGATGATCCAAATAGTTACTACAGTGTGGCCCGTAGATTAGCAAAAGAAATACCCAATAGTTTTCATTGTAATCAATATGATAATTTGGCAAATAGGTTGGCGCATTATGAAACAACCGGCCCTGAAATTTGGGAGCAGACAGGTGGTAAAATAACACATTTTGTATGTACAGCCGGCACTGGTGGTACTGTAACCGGTACAGCCATGTATCTAAAAGAAAGGAATCCCAATATTCAAATTTGGGCTATTGATGTGTATGGTAGCTTATTGACCAATTATTTTAAAACCGGTGAAATTGATATGAGTTATGTACATCCATACATCAGCGAAGGTTTTGGAGAAGACTTTGTGCCAGAAAATTATCAGATGAATGTAATAGATCATTTTGAGCAGGTAACTGATAAAGCTGGTGCTGTAATGACTCGGCGTATAGCAAAGGAAGAGGGACTATTCTGCGGATACAGTGCAGGTAGTTGTTTGCAAGGATTAATGCAGCTAAAAGACAAACTTTCTAAAGATGATTTGGTGGTGTGTGTATTTCATGATCATGGTAGTAGGTATGTAGGCAAGGTATATAATGATCAATGGATGGCGGAGCGTGGATTTTTGGATGTAAAAACATTTAGAGATATCGTCAATTCAAGAGTGGGCAAAAAACTTATAACCGTGTCACCCACAGACACTGTATCAGCAACTGTAAATTTGATGAAAAAGTACGATATTGAAAACATACCTGTTGTAGATGGCAATGAAATACTTGGCAGCGTGAGTGAAGGTGGCTTATTCCAAAAAGTATTTAATAATCCGGCACTAAGTTCTACTACTGTGTCAGAAGTATTGGAACCTGCCTATCCGATTGTTTCTTTTGATAGTCCTGTAGAAAAATTGGGTAGCCTGATGAATAAAGAAACCGGTGCAGTTGTGGCCAAAGATGAAAAGGGGGATTGGCATATTGTTACAAAGTATGATGTAATACAAAGTATGGCCAAGTAGTACTTTGAAAATTAAAAATTAGTAAGCACATTCACTGTATAAAAATAAATTAAACCTTCATGTTGAAGATAGGATTGTTTGGGGCGGGTCATTTAGGAAAATTTCATTTGAATAATTGGTTAGAAATACCCGGTGTAACTGTAGTTGGTTTTTTTGATCCTAATGATGCTACTGCTGCAGAAGTAAAGGAAAAATATCATATACGACGATTTCTAAAAGCAGAAGACCTTGCTGATAAATGTGATGCTGTAGATATTGTAGCACCCACTACTTTTCATTACGACTTATGCGCCATGGCCATACGCAAAGGCAAGCATGTATTTGTAGAAAAGCCAATGACGGAAACCTTAGAGCAGGGTCGTAGTATTGTAAATATGGTAAAGGAAGCAGGAGTAAAACTTCAAGTAGGACATGTAGAAAGATACAACCCTGCATATCTTTCCATTAAGGATTTGCATTTAAAACCGATGTTTATAGAAGTGCATCGATTGGCACAATTCAACCCACGTGGCACAGAGGTAAGCGTCATTATGGATTTAATGATTCATGATATTGATATTGTATTAAAATTAGTAAATAGTGCAATTAAAAACATATATGCTAGCGGAGTTTCTGTACTTACAGATACGCCTGACATTGCAAATGTGCGCATAGAATTTACAAATGGATGTGTGGCCAATCTTACCAGTAGCCGCATAAGTATGAAGCGTATGCGCAAGATGCGTATATTTCAAAAAGATGCTTATATCGGTATTGATTTCTTAGAAAAAAAATCAGAAGTTATTCACCTCGGTACAGAGGCGGAGGCCACTACGGATTTTGCCTTTGATATAGAAACAAAAGAAGGCGCAAAGTCAATCGTCATCAGCAATCCGGAAGTAGTACAAGTAAATGCAATTAAAGAAGAATTGCTTGCTTTTAAAAAATCAATTGAAGAAAATATGCCAACAGAAATTTCTGAAATAGAAGGTTTTTTAGCAATGGAAGTGGCGCATACGATCATCGAAAAAATTGGTAACAACCGATATTCTTCTATCTAAACTATGAAGCAGGTAAAGCCCATGCATACAGGCTGGTATGTTTGCAGCGATGCAATAGCAAGCTTTATCTCTTGGACCATAGTGGCTTGGATCAGAAAAAAAATGATGGGTGAAAACGACTACCCCATTCAATCACTTTTTACTACAGATTATTTTTTTAATACCTCATTAGGGTTGGTATTAATTTTTTGGTTGGCATTATATGCAGTGGCAGGAGTGTACAATACCTCATTCTATAAAAAGTCTAGACTTACAGAGCTTACACATACATTTATTCAAACATTAATTGGATGTCTGCTCATGCTCTTTGCACTTTTTCTCAACGATTTTGAAGAGCATTATTCCTACTACTATAAAATATTTTTACTCATGCTCGGCATACAATTTCTGCTCGTATGCTTTGGCAGGGTTTTGCTCATTACAATTGCCAGAAATCAAATTGCAAAAGGAAATTATTTATACCATTCCCTGCTTATAGGTAGCAATGGAAAACTAAGTAATGCCTACCAGCAAATGCAGCGGTTTTACTCATCGCTGGGCTATAAACCGATTGGCTATATCATTCCAAAAAATAATGCAAAACAGCAAGCATTAAAAGGTATTCCCTACTTGGGCAATGAAGATATATTGGAACAAATCATTCTGAAAAAAAATATCCATCAGGTTGTTATAGCTTTAAACAAAGCGGAAGAGCAGCTTACAGAGCAGATCATCAGCCGCCTCAGCGAGTGGGATGTAGAAATAAAAATTGTACCGGATACATTTGAAATTCTTAGTGGCAGTGTGCGTGTTAAAGATTTGCCCGGAGCAGTATTCATAGATATAGACACAGGCCTTATGGCTCCTTGGCAGCAAAATATAAAACGATTACTCGATATTTTTTTATCATTAACAGCACTCATCATCCTATCGCCATTCCTTGTATTTATTTTCATCCGAACAAAATTTTCATCACCGGGCAGGATTATATATATACAAGAAAGAGTGGGTTATAAAGGAAACCCTTTTTTCATTTATAAGTTTAGAAGCATGATAGAAAATGCCGAGGCAGATGGCCCCATGTTATCAAAAGAAAACGATATCCGCATTACCAATTGGGGGCGCATCATGCGCAAATGGCGCTTAGATGAATTGCCCCAACTGCTCAACATACTTAAGGGAGAAATGAGCTTTATTGGGCCCCGGCCAGAGCGTCCATTTTATATAGCACAGCTCAATGAGCGCACACCCTATTTTAGATATTTACTCAAAGTAAAACCCGGACTTACATCCTGGGGCATGGTACAGTTTGGATATGCCCAAAACATAGATGAAATGCTGGAACGCATGCAGTATGATTTAGTATATATTGAAAATATAAGCCTACTTTTAGATTTCAAAATCATGATTTACACACTTCGTACTATTCTATCTGGCAAGGGTCAGTAGCGTTATTGGTAAAATCATGAACCGATGCAAGTATTTATCAATGATCTCTTCTTTTAATGGGGGTTTCTACCTTATTTGATAAGATTTTGCAGTTGACTTTCACATAAAATTAACAGCAAAATTTAGCTCACCACACCCTTGCAAAGTCAACTGTGTTCATACTGCATATTCATTGCCCGTAGGGCGAATAAAAATTAGACACAACTAAAAATTATGTAGCAAAACGACTAAATAAAATTAGCAATAAATCTTTTCTTTATAATTGATTTAACAGAATCTTGATATATTGTGGGGAAGGCTCGTCGCCACCAAAATATGGATTAAGGATATACCTTGTATATGCACCACTGCAATGACGTGGCAAAGTTTTAATCAGTCCGTTTACTTCAAATTCATATACATCCGGTTTACAGGTTATTCTACAGTTAATAATACTACCAATTGGTGCTGTGCCCATTGAGGTTTCTGGAAGTATTTCACCATCATTGTGCACAAAGGCAAAAAGTTGTAGCTCATTGTTGTACCAGCGCCAGCCTACACGGGCACTGTTTACCAGATGCTGGCTGCCACAATCTGAAAAGCCATACAATTTGTTGATGTCTTTTTGATTGAGGCTATCTACATTTTTATAGATACAGGTACTATCAAAAATGGCATTGAAACGAAGCGTACTTTTTGTAGTTAATCTAAATGGATTTGGACTGCAATAATTACTTCCCTTTTTAATAATATAAGTACGATAAGCAGCAGTTGAATTACTTAAATCTTTTGTGGAAGCAGTTTGTGTAGCATTTATTGTGGGGCTTGATTGCTTTGAGCATGAAGCGCTAGCACACAAAAAAAGAAATAAAAAAATACGTATTCGGTACATATTGAAATTTATAAACGGCGAATGTATATGTGCAACATTTAAAATAAAGACTAAATAATGATTGATTCAGCTAAATGATTCTCAAGTGAAATTCATATTTGATTTATTTTATAAGTAGAATTTATTTGCTATGTATATTGGGTTAAAACGATTATAAATGATTTTGCTCAAAGAAATAGAATCCTCTTTTAGCATTTTGAACAAATCAAAGGATACAATTATAGTTACTATCATCACGATTTTATTGATGTATGAATGTTTAAAAAATATTTATTGTATGGTATAGTGCTTGGTACATTAAATGACTTTATTCAATTCGTTTTGTTGATAACAGTATTTATAAATTTCAATATAACCTATCAATGATTATCTGATTCAAATGTTGTCAATCCTCCACATGTGTAACCCCACCTGTAAGGGCAAACTTCATAGCATCTGCTCCATTTACATGATCTAATGGCTTAATATTTTCGATGGGCACAATATAAGTTACCCCAGTAAGTGCATAGGCCAAAGGCACATACACTACTTTATGACCGGGCATATCAAATTGCGCTGCATCATCTTGCGTTACAAAACCTATGCGCCATACATTTTCACTATCCACCTGTGCCAATACAGGTATGGTAAATTTCTTTTTATTGCCACTAAAAGCTTCCAGAAAATCTTTGATAGAGGAATAGATATAACGAATGCCCGGTGTACGCTCTAAAACAGTATCTAAAAAATCTACAATTCTCGAAACAAAAAAACCGGATGAAATTCTCCCAATTACAATCACAAGACTGATAACAAGTATAAAGCCAATGCCGGGTATTTTTTTTAGAGAACCATCTTCATTTAGCCCCAATAGCCAGGGAAAGAGTTTATGAATCATACTTGGCAAAATATCATCTACCGTATTGAATAGCCAGAGTACAATATAAACAGTAGCACTAATGGGTGCTATAATTACTAACCCTTGAAAAAAGTATTGTAATGCAGCTTTCCAAATACTTCCCGCTGGCTTTATCTTATTTGTATTCATAACAAAAAATTATGACACAAAACTATTTAAAACCTAAAAACAAAGTGCGGTCAAAGGGTTTATGCCGTTCATCAATAAAATAAAAATTTTTTTACAGAAACTTTTGTTACATAAATAGTTTCCATAGTTTTGCTCCGGTTTATGGAAATAAGAGAGCGCATACAAGAGAAGGCAACGGAGTTATTTGACCGATACGGCATTCGTAGTGTTACAATGGATGATATAGCCGGGCAATTGGGTATTTCAAAAAAAACAATTTATCAGAGTTTTGCCGATAAGGATGAATTGGTTGAAGCTGTATTTGAGCTACACATGCATGAGAGTAAAGATCGATGCATCAGTGATCAGCAGCATGCCGAAAATGCTGTACATGAAATTTTTCTTGCCATGGATATGGTTTCAGAATTATTAAAATGTATGCATCAAAACATACTATTTGATTTAGAGAAATACTATCCGAAAGTATATAAGAAATTTCTTCAGTATAAGTCAGATTTTGTAGGAAACATTATAGCAAGAAATTTGGATATGGGTATTGCAGATGGTTTATACCGCCCCGAGTTAAATGTAGAAATTATTACTAAATTGAGGCTACACACCATGATGCTCTCTTTCAATACTGAATTATATCCACGTAGTAAGTACAATAGTGTTGAAGTAGAACATGAAATTATATATCATTTTCTATATGGCATTTGTACTGCCAAAGGAATAAAACTCATTACAAAATACAAACAAAAAAGAAATTGAAATATAAAACGAAAACCTCAACTATGATTAAAATAAAACCATTGATGCTTTTTGCATCTGCTATGCTCTATAGTTTATTGAGTATGGGCCAGGATGTTGGTACTGTAAATCATTTTTCTGCTGCGCAATGTGTGGCTTATGCCGCCGAGCATAATGTACAAGTAAGAAATGCTTTGCTCAATGTAAAAATCCAAGAGCAGGTAAATAGAAGTGTAACTGCCTTAGCTTATCCACAAATTTCAGCCTCGGCAGGTACTACCCATTTTCCAAATGTTGGTGTACAAACTTTTCCGAACTTCATAGCAGCGGGTACCTATGGTGTACTGGCAGCGGAGGGAGTAAAAAATGGTAATGGCGAAACAGTAACTCCTCCTGATGATTTTGGTTTAATACAGGCACAATTTGGCACCAAATGGAATGCAAACGCAGGCATTTCGCTAAGCCAGATATTGTTTGATGGCCAGGTGTTTGTAGGCCTACAAGCCAGAGATGCAGTAATGGAATATGCCAAAAAGCAAACGGAAGTAACCGAGATGAGCATACGTTCAAATATTTATAAAATTTACTATCAACTTGCAGCAAGTAAAATACAGATACAATTATTAACGGACAATATCAGCCTAATCCAAAAAGTGTTATTTACTCAAAATGAATTATACAAAAATGGCTTTGCAGAAAAATTAGATATTGACAAATCCACTGTATTACTCACCAATCTCAACACAGAAAAGCAGATGGCAGAAAACCTCATAGCAAATGGCATACTTGGTTTAAAAATGCTCATGGGTATGCCCATGAAAGATAGCCTTGTTTTGACTGAAACAGTTACAGATGAATTTTTGAAAAATGGCTTATTAAATGATGGCAAATATGAATATAAAGACAGACTTGAATACCAGTATTTGGAGCTTGCAAACAAGCTTACAACCTACAATGTAAAACGATATAAACTAAGCCGCATACCCAGCTTATTGCTCAATGCGAATTATAGTAAACTGGCACAACGCAATAAGTTTGACATCTTTGGAAAAGGCCCATGGTTTACCAGTAGCTATGTAGGTGTTGGAATAAATGTACCCATCTTCAATGGCTTTAACACAGATGCAAATATTAAAAAAGCAGCCATTGAATTAGAACAGGTAAAACTGCAACAAGAAAATTTATTGAACACCATCGACAATGAAGTTTTAACCGCTACCAATACTTATCAGAATGCCATCAGTACATTGGATATTCAAACAAAAAATAAAGAATTAGCCGAATCAATTCTCAATCAAACAAAGAAAAAGTATGAAGCTGGATTGGCCGCTGCATTAGATATCAATACAACGGAAAAAGACCTTCAGCAGGCACAAAATAATTACATCAGCGCATTGTATGATGCCATCATTGCACGTTTTAATTACCTAACTGCTATTGGAAAACTTCCTTAAATAAAAATATTTTCAAACAAGAATAATCTTCAGATATATGAACAAAACATTATTTTATGCTGCACTATTTTCCATCATCACTATGGCAGCCTGTGGCGGAGCAGAAGAGACAACAACTTCGCAGATGCAAACTGAGTTAGCTGCACTCAATAAAACAAAAGACTCTGTAGCTCAAGCCATTAAAGCATTGCAGGAAAAAATTGCAAAAGCAGACCCCGCAGGTGCAAAGCAGGAAATAGCAAAATTGGTAGCATTGCAAACCCTCCAATCACAAAATTTCAACCATTATATTGATTTGCAAGGAAAGGTAGTCAGTGATGATATTTCATATATCGCTCCGCGAAATGGTCAAGGTGGGTTAGTAAAAGCCATATATGTAAAGGAAGGAGATTATGTAAAGAAAGGACAGCTCGTACTCAAATTGGATGACGCTGTTTTCTTAAAAGGTTTGAAAACATTGGAAACACAACTTGCATTTGCAGAAGATGTATATCAGCGAAATCAAAACTTATGGAAGCAAAACATTGGTAGAGAGATTGATGTATTGACCGCAAAAAATAATGTGGACAGGCTTAAAGATGATATAGCCAGTACTAAAGAACAATGGAGTATGACCAGTGTGTATAGTGATGTAAATGGTATAGTAGAAAAAGTAAATATCCGTAATGGCGAATTATTTTCTGGTCGTGCATTAGGAGATCCAAATCCTCAAATAGCCATTGTCAATAATAATTCGTTGAAAGTGGCCATCAGCATTCCGGAAGTATATATTTCAAAAGTACATACAGGATCATCGGTTCAAATTTCAATACCCGATTTTGGACAAACTTTTAGTTCTGTTATTAGCCTTACAGGCAATATTTTAGATGCAAACAGCAGGTCATTTACGGTGGAAGCAAAACTGCCTGCCTCATCAGGCATTAAGCCAAACATGATTGCCTTTGTAAAGATATTAGATTACAGTGCAGGCAATGCGATAGCCATTCCATTGAATGTATTACAAACAGATGAAAATGGAAAGTATGTACTCGTACTTGCCAAAGAAAATGGAAAAAATCTTGCACGCAAAAAAGCAGTAACCATTGGAGAATTGTATAACAATCTTATTGAAATAAAATCCGGATTACAATCTGGGGATGAACTCATTACTAAGGGCTATGAATCTGTGTATGATGGCCAGTTGATTACAACTACAAATTAGTATAAGGAACTTGAAGAATCATCTTGTATAGAATAAGCTTTACACTTAAGCCATCAAGATTTTTCTATAGAGAAATATTAAATTTTTACTTCGAAGCAGTTGTTCACAAATTGCTTTAAAGAAACTATAAGATGCAAAAAATCAAAGACGCCTATCAGGGCAAAAAAGAATTTAAACCCACCAGCTGGGCCATCAATAATAAAACTGCCATCTACTTGCTGGTACTCATAGTATCCTTCATAGGTGTACGTTTATTTGTTACCATGCCCAAGGAGCAGTTCCCTGATATAGTATTACCTACTATTTATGTACAAACCATATATGTAGGTAACTCTCCTAAGGATATTGAAAACTTGGTTACAAAACCTATTGAGAAACAAATTAAAGGTATAAGTGGTGCTAAAATAAATAAGGTAACCAGTACTTCCCAGCAGGATTTTAGTGCTGTTATTGTTGAGTTTAGTACAGATGTAGCTACGGACCTTGCATTACGAAAAGTAAAAGATGCAGTAGATAAAGCTAAGAATGATTTACCACAGGACCTCACAGCAGATCCCAATGTGCAGGAAGTAAGTTTTTCTGACTTTCCCATAATGTATGTAAACATCAGTGGTAATTATGATTTAATGCGGCTTAAAAGAATAGCCGATGAAATGAAAGACAATATAGAAGACCTTACACAGGTAAATAGGGTGGACATTGTAGGTGCTCCAGAAAGAGAGTTTCAGATTAATGTGGACAGGCTTCGTATGCAAGCTGCCGGTGTAACATATGATGATATTGCAAATGCCATATCAAGAGAAAACAACGACATAACCAGCGGGCAAGTGGATATGGGTGATATGAAAAGAACACTACAGTTGAAGGGTCAGTTTAAAACAGTTTTTGACATTCAAAAAATTATTGTAAATAATATCTATAGTGCTCCCATTTATTTAAAGGATATAGCTGAAATAAAAGATACAGTAAAAACAAGCGAAAGCTATGCACGTTTAGATCGTAAAGATGTAATCACGCTAAACATTATTAAAAGACCTGGAGAAAACCTCATAGAAACCAGTGATGCAGTAAAAGGAATTATTGCAAATATGCAAAGCACTACTTTGCCAAAAGATCTTACGGTGGCGGTAACAGGAGACCTGAGCAAAGCAACTCGTACCTCCTTCAATGAATTGATTAATTCTATTGTGATTGGGTTTGTATTGGTATTGGTTATTCTCATGTTTTTTATGGGGGTAGTCAATGCATTTTTTGTGGCGCTGAGTGTGCCTCTAAGTATGTTTGTAGCCTTCCTCTTTTTGCCCGGTGCAGATTTGATTGTGGGCACCCATGTTACCCTCAATTTTATTGTACTCTTTGCTCTATTATTTGGCTTAGGTATTATAGTAGATGATGCCATTGTGGTTATAGAAAACACGCACCGCATATTTACACAATCACATGGAAAGCTTACTTCATCCTGGGCAGCAAAATATGCCGCTGGCGAAGTATTTGTTCCGGTGCTTGCAGGCACACTTACTACACTGGCACCATTCTTTCCATTATTGTTTTGGCCCGGCATTATTGGTAAATTCATGATTTACTTGCCTACAATCCTCATATTTACTTTAGTGGCTTCACTGATAGTAGCATTTATCATGAACCCTGTATTTGCAGTGGACTTCATGAATCATGAAGAGGCCGATAAAAAACCTTCCAAATTATCCGTTTTCAAAAAGCCATTGCTCTGGATTTTCATCCTTACAGGCATTGCGCTTGATTTTTTTGGCGAAACATTTACAGGCAATCTACTCATATTTTTTGGATTGCTCATGATACTGAACACCTTTGTGTTGGACGGGCTCATTCATAGCTTTCAGAAGAAGGTATTGCCCTGGATTATGAACCATTATGAAAGCTTGTTAAAGTGGGCACTACGGGGATGGCGTCCATTCCACCTTATGCTGGGTACAGTAGCACTCATGCTTTTTTCATTTTTTCTATTTAGTGCAAATACACCTCCTGCATCTTTATTCCCCAGCGGGGACCCAAACCAAATATATATTTATTTGAAATTGCCGGTAGGCACAGATGTGGAGCGCACAAATGAAGTTACAAAAGAATTAGAACAAAGGGTATATGCAGTGCTGGGAGAGGGCAATGGCAAGAAAAATGATTTAGTAGAAAGTGTTATATCCAATGTAGCCATTGGTGCCAACGATCCAAATAGTGGCGATCAGAGTCCACACCCGGAGCTTGGGCGCATACAAATTTCTTTCGTTGAATACGAAAAAAGAGATGAACAAAGTACACAGCCATATTTAGATACATTGAGAACAATGATAAAGGCTATACCCGGTGCAGAAATTACGGTGGATAAAGAAAGTAATGGACCACCTACAGAACCACCTGTAAGTATTGAAGTTGTCAGTGAAGATTTTGATGCATTGATTAAGACTTCGGTACGGCTAAAAAATTATATTGATAGTTTGCAACTGGCCAATCTGCCACCCATGAAAATGAATGTGGATCTTACCAATCCGGAAATCAGTGTCACCGTAGATAGAGAGCGCTGCATGATGTATGGCCTCACCAGTGGACAGGTAGGCATGGAGCTGCGCACAGCACTGTTTGGCAGAGAAGTAAGTAAGATAAAAGAGGGTACAGACGAATATAAAATTCAGTTGCGGAATGCAGATGATCAACGCAGCCTGGGCGATTTGCTCAACATGAGCATCACCTTCCGAGATTTTGCCACTGGAGCGGTAAAACAAGTGCCCATCATTAGTTTAGTAAATGTGGATTATGATAATACTTTGGGAAGTGTAAAAAGAAAAAATTATGATCGTACCATCATTTTAAATTCCAATGCAGACCCTGCATTAGCATCTGCCATCAATGCAGAGTTGGCACCATTTCTTGAATCATTTCCAGATAAACCTGCCAATGTAAAAATACAAGTGGCCGGTGCTGACCAACAGATGGTAGAAACTTTCACATTCTTAGGATCTGCATTACTCATTGCATTTGGATTAATACTCGTTATTCTTGTTATTCAATTCAACAGCATTAGCAAGCCTGTTATCATCTTGATGGAAGTATTATTTAGTGTGATAGGCGTTTTATTGGGTTATGGTATTACAGGTATGCAGCCATCTACTGTAATGACAGGAATCGGTATCGTAGGTTTGGCCGGCATTGTGGTAAAGAATGGTATCTTAGTGATAGAATTTGCTGATGAATTGAGAGCAAGAGGAATGAAAACAAAGGCTGCTGTAATAGAAGCAGGCAAAACACGAATCATACCGGTATTGCTTACAGCATTGGCAGCCATACTCGCTCTTATTCCATTAGCCGTAGGCTTTAATATCAATTTTATAACATTGTTTTCAGAACTCAATCCACACATATTCTTTGGTGGTGACAATGTAGTATTCTGGGAGCCACTATCCTGGACGATTATTTTTGGATTGTCATTTGCATTTTTTATGACTTTGTTTATAGTACCCAGTATGTACCTCATATCTGAGCGATTAAAAAGACCGATGCGTAGATTGTATGGTGGCAAGTGGGTAAGCTTGATGGGCATACCTCCTCTTACCATTGTTTTCTTAGTGATGATTTTGATAACGGTTATCTATCATTTTATAAAGAAAGGAAGAAGACGCATCAAACTAAAAGGCAAGCAAGTCTCAGAAGCACATATAGGAAGTTGGATTTAAGCTCAATTGTACAAATTAACTGCCATTCAAAGGATGGCAGTTTTTTTTGGGGAGATAATGATATGAGATTTTTTTTTGTTGAAGCAGAAGATTTTTTACCCACGGGCAATGAGGAAAACTAAGTGATGCAATCATTTATTAAAATGAAAATTAAATTTAATTCAACAATCCCATGAATCAGCAAAAATCTATAGCGGCATACTTAAACCGTTTTTTGTCTGCTAATAATTTTAATTTAAGTTTGTACATATAATTTATAAAAATGAGTGCTGATGTACTGCCGGTATTAACGGCTAAAGATTTTTCAACAGACCAGGAAGTGCGTTGGTGCCCGGGTTGTGGGGATTATAGCATACTTGCACAGGTGCAAAAAATTATGCCCCAATTAGGCATTGCCCGAGAAAATATTGTATTCATTAGTGGTATTGGCTGCAGCAGTCGTTTCCCATATTATATGAATACCTATGGCATGCATAGCATACATGGTCGTGCTACTGCTGTGGCCAGTGGCCTTAAAGCATCAAGACCGGAATTGAGCGTATGGATTGTAACTGGAGATGGGGATGCATTGAGTATTGGTGGTAACCATACCATACACTTGCTCCGTAGAAATTTTGATGTTAACATTTTATTATTCAATAATCAAATTTATGGATTAACCAAAGGACAATACAGCCCCACTTCAGAAGTAAATAAAATAACAAAAAGTACACCACTGGGAAGTATTGATCATCCTTTTAATCCTTTAGCTTTAGTAGCAGGTGCAGATGCTACATTTATAGCCCGAAGTATGGATAGAGATCCAAAGCATTTACAAGCAATGTTGTTGAGAAGTCATCAACATAAAGGAGCATCATTTTTAGAAATTTATCAGAATTGTAATATTTTTAATGATGGTGCTTTCGAAATATTTACAGAAAAAACAACTAAATCCGACGAAGTAGTTTTCTTGGAACAAAACAAGCCACTCTTATTTGGTTCCTCACAGCAGAAAGGTATTCGGCTCAATGGTCATAAACCCGAAGTGGTAAACCTATCAGATGGATTTAGTGTGGATGATTTATGGGTACATGATGAAAATGATTTTTTCAAAGCACAATTACTCATTCGAATGTTTGATGATCCCAGTTTGATCGGTCATTTTCCAAGACCATTTGGTGTGTTTTATGAGACAGAGCGTGCTTGTTATGAAGATGTAATGGCTCTCCAAATAGAAGAAACGATAGCTTCAAAAGGGCATGGAGATTTAGACAAGCTTTTAAGAGGCAAAGAAGTATGGGAAATAGAAAAATGATTCAGCTAGCTCAATAAAAAAAGTATATGAAGAAGGTAATTATAATGGTGGTTACATTTACTTTTTTAATAGTAAATAATAATAAATCACAAAGCCCTACAGTTTTTACAACCACTGATTATAATAATATAGACAACTGGGCCGCACATCCCTGGAAATGGGACTATGCAGATAGCGTACCAGCACCAATAAGAAATCAATACAATCCGGATACAACAAAAGCAGATATTTTTTTTATTCACCCTACCACATATACAGATTTGTCAAAACCTTTTGGATGGAATGGCCCTGTAGATGATGCCGCATTAAATAAAGAAACAGACGAAGGTACCATTCTTTTTCAGGCAAGCATTTTTAATGAAGCAGGTCGCTTGTTTGCCCCAAGATACCAGCAAGCAAATTTAGAAGCCTATTTTACACTCAATGTAGTGGCAGGGCGTAATGCTTTAAATAATGCTTATGCAGATATAAAAGCAGCATTTGAATATTATCTGTCAAAGCATAACAATGGAAGGCCTATTGTTATTGCCTCACATAGTCAAGGTTCTACACATGCACAAAGATTAATTAAAGAATTTTTTGATGGTAAATCTTTGGCAAACCAACTTGTAGTGGCTTATATTATTGGTATGGACGTAAACCCTGGACAATACACAACATTAACTGAGTGCACTAGGCCAATGCAGAATGGTTGTATATGCAGTTGGCGTAGTTATGAAGAAGGAACAGTACCCTTGTATATTCAGTTGGAGCAGTTTAACTCCATTGTTACAAACCCACTTACTTGGGATAGTAGAAAAGAGATTGCCCCAAGATCACAAAATCTTGGCACCACTTTGGGCAATTTCAATTTGATTGTTCCTAATATTGCTAGTGCAGAAGCTCGGCAAAAAGTATTATGGATAAAAACCGAACCCTTTAGTGATCGAATTCCTACAGAAGATTTTCATATAGCAGATATGAATTTATTCTATATGAATATTCGCAAAAATGTAAGCGATAGAATTAATGCCCATGTTGTACAACAACCAGTGCAGCATCAGAATCATACAAATCCGATTCGTGTAGCAACAGCAGTTGAATAGCAAGCAGGTATAGAAAAATTTTAAGCTGAGAGCTATTAATTTACTGCATGGTAAAATAAAGTATTGCTATGCTCTTTCTTGAAGATTTGTTTGCCATAAGCTAATAGTTCATCTGCTGTAATGGATTGGTATCTTGATAGTTCTTCATTCATCAAAGCAGCATCACCAAGTAATTCATAAAAAGCAAGACTATTTGTTCGGCTCATTAAAGCTACATCTTCAAAAGCAATAACACTTTCTGTTTTATTTTTTATTTTTTCTAATTCTTGTGGCTGAATACCATTTGTGAGCAGCTCCTCTATTTCATGCTCTACCGCAGCGGCAGCTTCATCCAAGGAAATTCCTTTTACTAGTTTGCCCTCTATGGCAAGTAAACCCGGATCTATACTGCCAAAATGATAACAATCGATACCTGCAAAAATTTGTTGCTCCTTTACTAATTTCTGAAACAAACGGCTACTAGCTCCACTTCCCATAATATCTGTCAGTAAATCACTCAAATAATATCCACGATCTAATCTGCCTGCTATTGGATAGCACCTATAAAAGGCATCTAAGGGCACATTTGAATCTATATCTTTTTTTCTTGCAGCAGTTTGTAGGGGTTCAGCAGTAAGATTACGAATATATTTTTCACCCATTGCTATAGGGCCAAACCATTTGTCTGCCAATCTTTTTATGTCATCTGTTTTTACAGGACCAGATACCACAAGTATAGCATTGATGGGTCTATAGTGTTTAAAGAAAAACTGTTTTACATCGTCTAAAGATGCCTCTTCTACATGCTTTAATTCTTTGCCAATGGTGAGCCATTGATAAGGATGGGTTGTATAAGCAAGACTTCTTAAATGATGCCAAGCATTGCCGTAAGGCTTATTCAAATAATGTTCTTTAAATTCTTCACATACTACCTTTCGCTGCACGTCCAAACTTTTTTTGCCAAAAGCCAAACTGAGCATGCGATCACTCTCTAACCAGAATGCTGTTTCAATATTTTGAACAGGAAGTTGGCAGTAATAATTTGTAAGATCATTAGTAGTATATGCATTGTTTTCACCACCTGCTTTTTGTAGTGGTTCATCATAGTCTGGTATATTTATGCTACCGCCAAACATTAAATGCTCAAACAAATGTGCAAAGCCGGTGCGATCAGGATTTTCATCTCTTGCACCTACATCATACATCACGTTTACAACTGCCAGTGGTGTAGAAAAATCTTCATGGACCAATACCCGAAGTCCATTGTCCAATACAAAACGATTGAAATGAATCATGATTGTGGATGCAACTTTTTTTTGGAATCTTAATTTGTATAAAGCAGGATTTATTATTTTGAAGCATTACCTGCGGCAGCATCCCACCATTCTTTAATTGCTTCGCATGTTAAAAAGTCTTTGTCGAGGTCAATATAAAATGTAGGAATATGCTCATGAAACCATTTCTCCAAAGCCTGATCTTTTTTTATCTCTAATGCACGATTGGATACCCTGCTATAATCATCTTTTAAATTTTCACGGTGTGGGGCTGTTCTTGTTTTTAAATACAAAATACTAACAGCAGTTTTTCCTCTTTCATCTGTGTAATTAAATGGTTGAGAAATATCACCTGGTTTCATATCCTTCAGCATTACAACTGAGTTTTTATCCATCTGATCTATCGTAAGCAGAGTAGAACCATCCTGCGCCATAATCATTCCACCTGTAAATTTACTATTCTCATCATTGCTGTATTTATCTACTGCCTGACCAAAGCTGAGTGTACCCGCAATTATTTTTGAACGAGCAGTATCTAATGTTGCTTTGCCTGCGGCTATTTCCACAGGTGTTACAGTTGGTATTTTCAAGATATGTCTTACTACTGCATCATCCCCACTGCGGCTTACCATCTGAATAATATGAAAACCAAATTTACTTTTAAATACTGGCGATACCTGCCCTTCCTTTAATCTGAATGCGGATTGTAAAAATGCCGGATCCCAAATTTTGTCATTTCTATTGAGTGAATACTGACCCCCATTGTCCTTACTGCCCGGATCTTCGGAATGAACTTTTGCCAGGTCTGCAAATTTTTTCTTTCCTAATTCCACCTGATTTTTCAAATCACTTAACTGGGCTATTACATAGTCTTCAATATCCTTATTTGCTTTTGGGTAAAGCACTAATTTTCCAACTTCCAATTCACTTTCATAATAAGGTAAGCTGTCAGTTGGTATGGAATAAAAGTAGGTTCTAACTTCCGTAGGAGTGATTTTGATATTTTCTAGAATCTTATTGCGCATTAAGTCAGCGAGTTTTCGCTCTTTAAATGGCTCTCTAAAATCCTCTTTTATTTCATACACCGTTTTTCCCGCAATCTGCTCCAGCATTTCCTGACTGCCGTACATGTTAATAAATCCACGTATCTGATTATCTAATTGTGCGTCTATTTCATCTTCACTAAAGGGTAGTGAATCTTTTATGGCCTGAAGTACCATAATCTTTTGTACCAATTGACCTTGCAAAAAATAACAAGAAGCATCCGGAGGTAGTTCTACATCTTCTCCTTGACGCTTATAATCAGAAATGGCATTGTCAATATCAGACTTTAGAATAATACGGTCTCCTACTTTGGCTATTATTTTATCGGCTATTACTTTTTGCGCTTGTATAGTTTGTACAAAAGCAATCACTAATAATGCTACAAGAATAAATGGTTTCATTTTCATAATTCAGAACTGCATGTTTTGCAGGGCGTCAAAAGTATTGAAACACTTACAATGAAGGCACTTGTTTTCTTTTTTAACAGTAGAGATATTGATACTTTGTATGCAAAAGGCCTGTAAACAGGTAGATACAGGCCTTTTGAATAAAAAATTTACTTTTATTCTTTTATAAAATGATGCCTTTGTACATAACCAGATTTGTCAGTTAATACGAGGTAGTAATGGCCAGGTTGCAAACTTGAAATATCGAGTCGGTTATTCATTGCCGCAGGCAAATGATATACAATACCCATTGCATCAGCAACTTTAATTTGTACAACAGAAAAGGGTTCTGATGTATGTATTAAAATAAAATCTTTAGCAGGATTTGGGCTTAGCTTGATCGAAGTGTTTGCGATAGCTTTCATTTCCTTTCCATCATCCGTTTTACAATCCTGAAAACATACTGACATGTGGCCAACGGCAGCCGGACATGGTCTTGAGGTTTGATTTGTTGTAAATATCAATTGGATACAACCTTCATAAGTATCCCAAAGACTGGCTTTATATTTTGTAGTGGTGGCATTAGGATTTGCAAAAACACCATAACCGGTGCTGGTCCAGGTGCCTCCAGTAGCATCACCATGAATAATGACTGAGGCACTGATGGTGGTTTCCTCCATACAGGCATAAACAACTGGTGTGGGAAATTCTAACCACGGCTGCTCATGTAATGTTACGATTATGGTATCTTTATATGGCTCACACGCTGAGTATGCTACACAATAAATTTTTACTTGTCCATTGATCACATCTTGTGGTGTATAAACATAATAAGGCGAGAATTTGGTTGGACTGTTGAAATGCCCGGTTCCATTATGGGTCCACCTTACACTATCCACATATTGGTTTGGATGTGAGCTTAGTTTGAGGGTATCTCCGGCTATATTTGCACAAAGCGTCGTATCATTTCCAAGATTAATTCTACCAATAGGAAAGTCTATGCCAATAGGATCACCGTAAGCGGCGGGACAAGGCCCATCCGGATTATTGGTAACCGGATAAAATTCTACATACCCCATTGCTATATCTGACAGTGTTGGATAATAGGTTGGATTTTTTGAAGGATTGGGGGTTAATATGCCCGAACCCGTAGTTGTCCAATAGAGTGTGGTGGCCGTGCCGCTTAATACGCTACTAAATAAGACAGGAATGGTATCGCAATATGAATATTCTGCTGTACTTATGGTTTCAATTCTTGCGGGGTCATTGAGTTTTAAATAAAAAGAATCTTTTACAGTTGGGCAATTGCCAATGGTGTCTGTAACGGTAACGTATAGCCACACTTTGCCAGATCCTGCATCTCCATCAGAATAAAAATAGGTGGTGGCTGCTAAGTATTCATCATCAAAATACCCGGAGCCGGGTGTACTCCATTCAAGCATATATCCATAACCGGTGGCATTGGCTGTAATTGTATATAAGCCACCTTGATCATAACCACAGATGGTATCACTTGCAGGTACAATATTTACGGTGGGGCAGTCTCTGATTATTTTAAGTTTCATTTTATCTTTAATAGCTGCATTGAATCTATCTCTCAGGGTGAGTGTAACTCCCCCCGCAAGCATATCTGCCGTGCTGGGATAATAAACGGTCTGTAGTGCGTATTGATTTGAAAATGTACCTGTGCCACTGGTCAACCATCTTACTTGTGGTACATTAAATGCTGTACCTGTAAGTGTTGCAGATTGGCCTGCGGCAATGGTTTGATTTGAACCCGCATTTACCCAAGCAGTTTGTGCTGTTGCTGCATGGTAAATAAGCATAAAAATGAAGAGTAAATTTTTTCTCATATAAAAAATTTCCTGCAATTTAAGATTTTAAAGCGGTCAATTATTCATCTACTCGAGTCTATAAACGAAATATAAAAAATATTGCGAGTTGATATATTGTTTGCCAAATAACTTCGGTCTCACTATTAATAAATGCGCTATATGGATTTTAATTTTCTATCCCATAATCCTTCCTCAATTCTTTCATGCAATCATACAGCAGATCCTTCAACTGGGTCAGCTGCATGGGCAGGGATGATTCAGGCATTTCCGCTTTACCCTGTCGCTCTATTTCTCTTATCAAAGTTTTTAATGGAATTATATTGAACAAATCAATACTGGCCTTCATCGTATGGGCATTTCTATATACGGCATACCAGTTTGCTGTGGCCACTCCATCCTGTATTTCTTGAAAATATTGTGGCATGTGTTGTAGAAAAAGTGCTACGACTGTGTGTACAAAACTTTCATCTTCACAACAGTTTAGTAGGAGCGATTCGGGGCTATACAATTTCTGGTTGTTCATATTTGTTGATTCTTCTACGCAGTTGCAACCGGTTACTTTTTATCATTCTGTAAATGGTACTCTTACCAACTTTTAAGAGCCTAGCTACATGCACTACATCGTAATTATGCTTTTCTAAATAATGCTGTATTAAATCGCTGATATAATCATCCAAAGAAATATTATCTGAAGCAAGTGCTATATTAGATCTGGTAGAAGTATTCAGCCTAATATGGTCTATGCCTATTTCTTCATCATTACTCAGTACACAACCCAATTCTACAACAGATTTCAACTCCCTGATATTGCCTGGAAAAGCATAGCAGAGCAATTTATTTTTTACTTCCGTGCTTAAGGTTTTCTTGCCTAAGTCATTTTCTTTACTAAATAAATCAATAAAATGTTTTGCTATCAGCAGAATATCATTCCCTCTCATACGAAGCGGTGGCAATTGTAAGGGCAATCCCAAAATTCTATAATACAAATCTTCTCTGAAATTTCCTTTTTGTACCTCTTCTTCCAAGTTGCGGTGTGTGGCCACAATAATCCTTACGTCAGTTTTTATAATTTCATTACTACCTAACCGACATATTTCTTTTTCCTGCAAAGCTCTTAATAGTTTGGCCTGTATAGCCAAATCCATTTCTCCAATTTCATCTAAAAACAAAGTGCCTTTGTGTGCTTCTTCAAACTTGCCAATACGGCGGGATGCAGCACCCGTAAAAGCCCCCTTCTCATATCCAAATAATTCACTCTCTAAAAGCTCCTTGGGAATGGCCGCCACATTTACAGGTACAAATGAATGTTTCTTACGAAAACTATTAAAATGGATGGATTTGGCAATCAACTCTTTTCCTGTACCCGTTTCTCCAGATATAGATACAGTGATGGAAGTGGATACGGCTTTTTCCATTAATGCAAATACCTGCTTCAGCACAGGGCTATTGCCTATGACCGCTTTTTGAAAATCATATTTCTTTTCAACCTCCTGCTGAAGGTGTTCTACTTCTTTTTTAAGACTGATGGTCTCCCTTATGTTTTGAATGCTCATCCAAAGCCGCTGCTGGGTATCCTTATCCTTCATGATGTAGTCATGTGCGCCTTTCTTAAATAAATCTATGGCTACTTGTATATCCTGCTGACCACTGATTACTATAATTTTTGATTCCGGACTTAAATCCTTTACCTGTTGTATCAATATACCACCACTGCTGCCGGGCAGCATATAGTCTATGGTTACGATGTCTGGTTTTTGGCTTAGTGCTGCCGTAAATTGGCTGGCTTCTGTAAATGTTTTTATAGAATAATCAGGATTGAGCGATATATAATGCGACAATACCTTACAGAAAATGGCATCGTCATCTAACATATATATGGACAATGTTTTATTTGTCATACTGGACTTTGAATGCAATGTAATAACCCTCTGCGAATTGGGCAACCAAGAGGCTACCCTATAGAAGGCTTATACTTTTTGCGGATACAAAAAAACCGTTTTTTTCCCGAAACAGGAATTTTTTTTCCAATAATCAGATTTTGGAACACTCAAAGATGGGCTCTTTCCTTACGCCATAGCGAAAAATTTCTTCTGGCACAAACCTATCAGCATAGATCACTTCATGTACATAAAACCCAGATTGCTTAAGGCGCTCCGTATAATCTGTGCCATAAATTCGCACATGGTCTTGCTGGCCAAATACTGACAGCCTTTGCTGTGGATCCGTAATTTTAAAATCTTCATAAGTTGCTTTGCGGGTTGCATCTATCGGTACATTCAATAGTGCCCATGCACCTGGTTTAAGCACACGATATATTTCCTGCATTGCTTTTCGATCATCAGGAATATGCTCTAATACATGATTACAAATAATACCATCAAAAAAATTATCAGAAAAATTCATCTTTGTAACATCCATGGGCTTGGTTTGACCACCATGTTTATTTGCATCCGGCTCTAGGTCAACTGGAAAATAATTAGCACTGAGCAATGGATATAGCTTATCATAAAAAATACGCTCTGGGGCTATGTGCAATAATTTCCCAGAAAACAGTTGAATCTTTTTCTCCGTTTGCAAATAATGCCAAAGCAGCCTATGACGCTCCAAGGCATTACAGTAAACACATTTTGCATGAGGTCTTTTTTTGTACCCAGCGGGTAAAAAGCTAAGTGCAGTGCGTCCACAGCAAATACATTCCACATTATTTCCCCTTAGGGCCCATTGTAATAATAACTTATTTGGAAGGCGGCGCAAATGTGATAAAGTCTGAACGAATGACATCATAATTTCTACAAACGTAAAACCTTGAAATACAAATCTAACATGCAAATGTATCTGAATAATGGGTTTGCAATAAAAACCATTCTTCGTACACCCACAGCAATTCACTCTACAGAAATTGCACTGTATTTAATACTGAAAATATAAAATTTTATCGTTCAATAGTGTTCGTCATCATCATGAACTCAGGCATCCACGCCATCATCATTTCATCTAAATACTCATCAGTTGCTTTTAACCAGGAAAATTTTCTAAAAATACCTTCCTCTACAAATCCTGCCTTTTTATACAAACCAATGGCAGCAAGATTTTCAGTAGCTACAGACAATTCAATCCTTTTGCGATTGTGAAGTATGGCATACTGCTGCACTGCCTGCATCATCCTATAGCCAACACCCTTGCCTGCCTGCTGAGGATCTATGGCCACACCGCCCAAGTAAATAATATGACTGTTTCTGTGTTCTTGAAAAACCAGTTTACACATACCCAATGCAATTTCATTTTCAACATATCGAAACAATACCCGCTGAGCAATCAGCTTATCGTAAATGGGTTTAAATGCATCGGAAGGCATTAGATCATATAGTAAATATCTATTAACCTCCAGATGCATGTAAAGCGTGTAGAAAAAATCAAAATCGCTGTGTTGTGCAGGAATTAAATTACTTTGAATAGCAGCCATAACTCATCTTTTTTTTATAAAGCGTTAAATAATGAATCGCAATTTATACATCATTGATGTTTCCTGTCATGATAAATCATAAGTTATGATTGAGCACATAAAAAAAGACTGCCCTTTACAGCAGTCTTTTCAATTTAAAAAATTTGTTCTATAATGTTTTCAGTACATCATTCATGCTACGTACAGCAGATGCACTTTTATTAAATTCTGCTTGTTCGGTTTCGTTGAGTTGGAAGTCCACAATCTGCTCCCAGCCATTGCGACCAATTACTACAGGCACACCCATACAAATATCTTGGTGGCCATATTCGCCATTTAATGCTACACAACATGTAAAGAGCTTCTTCTCATCCCTTATGATGCTTTCTACTAATGCAGCACCGGCAGCACCAGGTGCATACCAAGCAGAAGTACCCAGCAATCCGGTAAGGGTAGCACCACCTATCATTGTATCTTTTACAATTTTATCCTGCTGCTCTTGACTGAGAAAATTTGAAACAGGTACACTATTCCATGTAGCCATACGTATGAGTGGAATCATAGTAGTATCACCATGACCACCTACTACAACAGCATTCAAATCGGAAGGTGCACAGTTAAGGTGCTGGCTGAGTTGATATTTAAAGCGACTGCTATCCAGTATTCCACCCATGCCTATTACTCTATTTTTTGGTAAGCCTGTACTGGTAAGTGCCAAATAGGTCATAGTATCCATAGGATTACTGATGATGATGATAATGGCATTTGGAGAATATTTTAGAATGTTCTCACACACACCTTTTACGATGCCTGCATTGGTACCAATAAGTTCTTCACGAGTCATGCCTGGTTTACGAGGTATGCCACTTGTTATCACTACTACATCACTATTTGCAGTTTTGCTATAGTCATTGGTACTGCCGGATATACGTGTATCAAAACCCAATAGGGTTGCAGTCTGCATCATATCCTGCGCTTTTCCTTCAGCAAGCCCTTCTTTAATGTCTAATAAAACTAAATCTGATACTAATTCTTTGCGGGCAATATTATCAGCACAAGTAGCACCTACTGCACCTGCGCCTACAACCGTTACTTTCATTTAAAATATTTTTATGTTATAAAAGAATGGCCGCAAATATAGGTGATAGCTTACTGCGATTTGTTTTGACTAATCCTGTTTGGCAGATTTTGTCCTTGTAAAAAATTCATGGTACAATACATAGCCGTGCGTAATCATTCCCCGTAGGGGCAAATCCTAAAATATTTCTTGATCGAAATATTTTGTACTCAATGATTGAAGATTTATGCTACTAACTCTACAAAAATAGCCGTAACACCACGGGCATCATTCCTTGTTTTAAACTTTACCTGACTGTTTTCCTGCACCTGACCAGGCAGTACATTTACATGAACAAAAACGCTTTCCTGGGTAATGTTGTCTCTTATAAAACCGAATCCTTTTTTGTAGTTCACAAACTTAATGGTGCCTGTGCGGAATGAACCACTTTGATTATCTGCACCGCTATTCTCACGTCTTGAGGGTATCGTTTCCTGCTTGTCTGGGGGTAGGTGGGTAAGGTTGCCATTAATATCTAAGTAAGCCATCATTTCATCCAGATTATTTCCGTCTCTGGTTTGCTGCTTACGCTCTAATTTGCGCTGTTGTTTCTCTTGTTGTATTTGTCTTTTCTTTTTTTCTCTTTCTTTCTTATTAAATGTTTCTGCCATTATATTTTTTAATCAATTTGATCAGGAAAACCTTTCCTTACAAATTACTTTACCGAAGATATTTTTGTGAATGAAAGACCATTGAAAAGGCGAGTCAGCAAAATATTTTTTGTTGCGTGATATTCTTCAATATTTACATCCTCTACTACTCTCCAAAAATTTTTTGCTTTCATTTCATCATAGTCATAAGCTTTTACGAAATAGCAATTGAGTAAAGCCCTTTTCTTAAAATGTATCTGTGCAATGGTGTCTGTACTGATTCTAACTTCTACTATTTTTTCTACTGCTTCCTGAGTCATATATATAGATAAATTTTAGTTGAGCCAACAGAAAATGTAAATGAGCTGAGAGGTAAATCAGAAGTATCGCTTACGGAGTGCTGTAAACTCAAGGGCGCAAATATAGGGTTTTAGAGACGTAAAAGCAAGTCTGGTTTGGTTCAAAAGAAAGATTAGTGCATCTATAAGGTTGTAGTACAGAATGGTTTGTTTAATTTTTTGAATAAATAACTGTACTTATAACCTTCGGTTAATGAATAGCTTTGGTTCATTCAACTATCTTCGCCCCCCTATGCCAAAATATGCGCATGATGATATTGTACCCCAGCAGGACAATGAATCATCAAAGAAGGAACAGGTGGCAGGTATGTTTAATAATATTGCCAACCGTTATGATTTATTGAATAGGATGCTCAGTGCAGGTTTAGATGTGCAGTGGCGCAAAAAAGCAATTGCAGAAATAAGCGATATAAAACCAAAGTTAATACTTGATGTGGCCACCGGCACGGCAGATGTAGCTTTGCTAACCGCAAAAATTTTAAAGCCACAATCCATCATTGGTATTGATATAGCAGATGCCATGCTGGACAATGGTCGTAAAAAAATTGAGGATGCCGGATTGTCATCAATCATAAAACTTGAAAACGGCAATGGCGAAACAATAAACCAGCCTGATAATACGTTTGATGCCATAACAGTTGCATTTGGGGTGAGAAATTTTCAGCATTTAGACAAAGGTCTTCGGGAAATGTATAGGGTTTTAAAACCCGGTGGCAAAATTGTGGTGTTGGAATTTAGCAGACCTTCCAACGCAATGATGAAGCAATTATATAATTGGTATATGAAATCTGTAACACCGGGATTAGGTAAGCTAATGTCTGGAAACAGAGAGGCTTATACTTATTTGAATGAAAGTGCTCAAGCTTTTCCTGAAAGGGAAGATTTTGCTGCTATTCTTTCAAATGCTGGTTATCAGAAAACATATTTTAAACCCTTAACATTTGGTATATGTTGTATATACGTGGCTTTCAAATAAGCCTTTTGTTATGTAGTTTTTTATCCTTGTCAAGTGTACAAGCTCAGAGGGCATTAAACAGACCCGGGCATGATGACATGTCCTATTACTTTGGACTACAAGTAGGATATGCCAACATGGATTTCATCACCAATAAGGACCCAAAATTTCTATTGGATGATAGCATTTACAGCGCAGAGCCAGGCGCAAGCGGTGGTTTTTCTGTGGGCTTTATCGCTACCAAAAAATTAAATACACATTGGCAGGCCCGTGTGGCACCACAATTAATATTGGGTGGGGCACGCACGTTTACCTACCACCTAAAATACCCAAATGCAGCCCAGTCTGAGTTTTACACAAAAAGGCTGACCAGTACCTTTTTAAGCTTCCCACTACAGTTCAAATTTAATAGTGACAGGATAGATAATTTCCGAGTGTATATGCTGGGTGGTTTATCCTATGATGTGGATTTGGCCAGCAATTCAAATTTAAGAAATGCAGAAGATTTAATAAAACTTAAACCATCAGATTTTGGTGTACAAGCTGGTGTTGGCTTTAATTTCTATTTGAAATTTGTAACCCTTAGTCCTGAAATAAAAATAAGTACAGGACTCACAAATGTGCATGCCCGAGATCCTTATCTACAGTTCTCCAGTATTTTTGATAAACTGTATAGCCGGAGCATTATGTTTACACTCAATATAGAAGAATAACGTGATGGGAATAAAGAAAATTCTATCTTAATTCATCTTCTACAAACCGACTACACCAATCCCTAATTTGGTTTCGAACTGCTCTAAATGAATATTCAATTTCATCCTTTGTACCCTTAGCTTTTGCAGGATCGGGGAAATTGATATGTATCTTTTTTGTTGAACTTGAAAATATCGGGCATCGCTCTTTAGCATGATCACATATAGTAATGAGATAGTCCACCTGTAAATGAATGTAATCATTTACGTGGTTAGAAGTATGTGATGATATATCAATGCCATCCTCTAACATACATGCAATGGCTCTTGGATTAACCCCATGAGTTTCCATTCCTGCGCTAAATACTTCGGCTTTCTCATTAGCAAAAAATTTAAGAAATCCTTCCGCCATTTGGCTTCTACAACTATTGCCCGTACACAACACTAATTTTTTTTTCATACATATTATTTGGAGATGTAGCACTCTCGGTTTCAAACAATGTAAAGAGGGTGCTGTTTCGATAATCAATTACAACATTCTGGCCCACAACAGTTTTTTTTTGCTGCGGGCTTTTTGGCAAAAACTGTAATGCTTTCAATAATATTTGTGTTTTGCTTGTAAAGTAAAATCTCAGCCGCTGAAAGCATGTTGGATAGTATTTCATCCGGCACTATGATTGGTTTTTGTTTTTGTAATAGTATATCTTCAAATCCCGCTTCGGCTATAATTTGCAAGTATTCATTTTTATCAATTGCTCCAGCTACACAACCAGCATACATTTCTGCAGATTCTACAATTGCTGCCGGCAATTTGCCATTAAGTACAATATCCGAAATACTGAAATGACCACCCGGCTTCAATACCCTGTATATTTCATTGAACACTGCTTTTTTATTGGGTACCAAATTAAGCACACAATTACTGACTACTACATCTGCAATGCCATCTGCCACAGGCATCTGCTCAATATCACCTAGTCTGAAACTTACATTATCAAACCCGAATTTTGCTGCATTTTCTATAGCCCTTTCAACCATGGCAGGGGTAAAATCAATTCCAATTATCTGTCCGGATTCTCCGGCTGCAGCACGAGCTACAAAGCAATCATTGCCTGCTCCACTACCCAGATCAATCACGGTATTTCCCGGTTGTATTTGTGCAAATGCAGTAGGCAATCCGCAGCCCAAACCTAAGTCCGCAGTAGTCTGATACCCTTCTAGGTCTGTATAGTCGTCCGTCATAATATTATATACCTCTGTAGAACAACAGTTGGCACCACAACATGATGCCGTATTTTGTTCTTTACTTTGCAGTGCTATCTCACTGTATTTGTTTTTTACTTGTTCTTTAATTTCTGATTCTTTTGACATATTATTTAGTTTTAATTAACAGCACTCGTCCTGTTTTGCACTGATTTTCTTATGCAGATTATTGAAATAAGTGCATAGTTTTTCAACCGCAGTTATATCAATACAATAGCAAATAGCAGTACCTTCAATAGTACCTTTTATGAGTCCAGCATTTTTCAATTCTTTTAAGTGCTGAGAGATGGTTGGCTGTGCCAAAGGCAGTTCCTTTACAATATCTCCACAAATACAGGTATTTACTTTAAGCAGATATTCTATGATGGCTATTCGGGCCGGATGGCCCAATGCTTTAAGTAGTATTGCAGTATTATTTTGTTTTGCTTTAAAAAAATCTGATTTTGATGCTCCCATTGTAATATTAATATATTGCAATATTACGATATATTGTTTAATAACAAAATATTTTTTTATTTATAAAAAATAATTACCAACTACTTCTTGCTTGTGCAGTGGTATCCATCGATGCAAAATGGCCAGCTTTAAATTGATGATAAGCAGTAATGGCAATCATTGCTGCATTGTCTGTACAAAATGCAAAAGGAGGAATATATGTTTGACATCTTTGTTTTTTACCCCAGGCTTCAAAGGCATTGCGCAGCCCGGTATTGGCACTTACGCCACCTGCGATACAAATATTTTTTATACCTGTTTGCTTTACGGCTTTTGACAATTGTTTTAACAATACTTTGATGATAGTATGCTGCACTGAAGCACATAAATCATTTCTATTTTGAAGGATGAATTCGGGATCTTGCTGGGCTTGTAAAAAATAAAGCACAGATGTTTTTAAACCACTGAATGAATAATTTAAACCGGGCACTTGTGGCTCTGCAAATGAATAGGCATTTGGATTTCCCAAAGCTGCATATTGATCAATAAGGGGTCCACCGGGGTAGGGCAATCCAAGCATTTTTGCTGTTTTATCAAAAGCCTCTCCTGCGGCATCATCTATTGTCTCTCCTATTATTTCTACATGCATTGGATTAGTAGCTTTTACAATTTGAGTATGACCACCACTAACAGTAAGACAAAGAAATGGAAAAGCAGGAGCTGGATTTTGAAGCAGGTTTGCCAGTACATGTGCCTGCATGTGGTGTACACCAAGTAGTGGCTTACCCCATGCAAGTGCCAGTGATTTTGCAAACTGTGCACCTACTAATAAACTACCAATAAGCCCCGGACTTTGTGTAAATGCAATAGCATCAACCATAGTGATATATGTTGATGTAGAAAATGCATTTTCATGATTACCAAATGCTTTTAATAAGGCCTCATTTACGACAGGCACTATTTGTTGCAAATGAGCTCTACTGGCAAGTTCTGGCACCACACCTCCATAAGATTCATGCACCGTCTGGCTTGTAATGACATTGGAAAGTATAACACCATTGTGGCATACGGCAGCGGCAGTTTCGTCACAGGACGATTCAATGGCAAGTATGGTGATATCATTTTCTTTATTCAGCATAAAGTCGAAAGTTTGCAAATATATCATAACAATGGGGCTAATGACTTTATGATATTGACTGGCATTTATAAAAAAAATAAGTCCACATTATGCCAGCGATGTTTTAGTATTGCAAGATGGTATTTCCAGAAATTACAACTGAAAGATTGCTACTTAGAAACATTGAGCAAAACGATGCTTCGGTTGTGCTGGCAGGATATAGCAATCCCAAAATATACAACTACATATCTGTGGCTTACCATACACTGGCTGAAGTGCAGATTCAATTGAACTGGTACAAAGAAATTTTTACAAATCGCACAGGTATGTGGTGGGGCATCTGCTTGAAGAAGGATGGTATGATGATTGGAAATGGAGGCTTTCATAGATGGCAAAAAGAACATAAATGTATCGAGTTAGGATATTGGATTTTGCCAGAATACCAACGCAAAGGCTATGCAAGTGAGGCCATTTTTGCTATGTGTCAATATGCATTTCGACATTTAGATATACATCGAATTGAAGCCATAGTAGAAGGTGAGAATGCTGGCAGTATGCTGCTATTAAAAAAAGCAGGGTTTACCAATGAGGGTTGTAGAAAAGAGTGTGAATGGAAAAATAACAAATTTATTGATTTGTATAGCTTTGCCTTACTCAAAATAGAATAGACGGATGATAGTAAGCAACTCGATAGACATTCGTATGAAATTTGTTTAAGGACCGCACAAAAATTTTGGATTATTGGTTTTGGAGTGTTGTTACTATAGATTTAATGAAATTTTAGGCACAATAGTTTAATCATTTGCCTCATTCCCGATATTTGACAGCTATATATGAACTTGAAAAAATATTCCATCCTTGCTGTGGATGATGATCCTGATGTATTGCTGGCCGTAAGGTTACTCTTGAAGAATGAAGTAAAAGAAATTATTACAGAAAAAAATCCGGCAAATATTCCCTCCCTTTTATCGCAAGGTAAGTTTGATTTGGTCATGCTTGATATGAATTTTACAGCTTCTGTTAATACCGGTAATGAAGGTATATATTGGCTTAAGCGAGTAAAAGAATTAAAACCTGACATTGGTGTTATCATGATTACTGCCTATGGCGATATCGATCTTGCAGTACGATGTGTAAAAGAAGGAGCCAACGATTTTGTTATAAAGCCTTGGCAAAATCAACGTTTATTGGATAGCATTGAGGAAGCACTTCGCCAGGTAAAGAAAGAAACTTCCATATCTAAAGCAGACAATGCTGAAAATATTATTGGTAAGGAATTGTTGGGAGAAAGTGAAGCCATGCAACAAATCTTTTACAAAGTAAAAAAGATAGCACCTACAGATGCAAATATTTTATTGTTGGGGGAAAATGGTACTGGTAAAGACCTCATTGCAAAAGCCATCCATCAAAATTCATTGCGCAGCAAAAACCCTTATGTAAAAGTAGATGTAGGAGCACTTACAGAAACATTGTTTGAAAGTGAACTGTTTGGTCATAAAAAGGGAGCATTTACAGATGCAAGAGAAGATCGTATGGGTAGGTTTGAATCTGCAAATGGTGGCACTTTGTTTTTAGATGAAATTGGTAACATTGCTTTGCAACAGCAGGCGAAATTATTGTCTGTTTTACAAAATAGACAAGTGATGAAGTTAGGCACAAATACCCCGATACCTGTTGATATCAGATTGGTATGTGCCACAAATGTGCCATTGCAGGAACTGGCCAATGAAAATCGCTTTAGAAAGGATCTCATTTATAGAATCAATACAGTAGAAATTACACTCCCACCTCTTCGTCAGCGGGTGGAAGACATTCCTTTATTGGCCAAACATTTTGCGAAGCAATATGGGTCAAAATATTCAAAGCCATCTATTGATTTAGATAGGTCGGCTATCGAAAAATTGAAGCAATACCCATTCCCCGGTAATGTAAGAGAGTTACAGTACACTATTGAGCGTGCTATTATAATGAGTGAAGGCGATGTGATTGCTGCAAGGGATTTATTCTTTTCTCCTATAGAATCAAACTATAGTGCTGCTGAAGTGCCAGATGATATGAAACTCAGTACAATGGAAAAAAATACAATACTAAAAGTGATTGAAAAGTATAATGGAAACATTACAAAAGCTGCAAAGGAACTGGGCCTTACACGTACAGCACTATACCGCAGATTAAGTAAATATGATATTTAATTTTTACAGATGAAACCAAATCCGCTGATAAAAATTTTAGGCAAAACAATTTTCTTGGCATTTGTACTTTTTAGTATTTCGTTTTTATTCCTAAAGGAGCAATATTTATTTGCTATTTTATTGATTCCTGTGGTGATATGGTTGGTAGCTGAATTTTATAAATTTCACAAAAAGTCTTTGTTGGATGTAGAAGAGTTTGTACAATCTGTACATTATAGAGATTTCTCCAGATATTTTGATGTGAAACATTCCCCATCTGAGTTGCAAATGCTACGCAAGGGTTTTAATGATATCAATACCACACTCAAAGTTATTAGTAAGGAAAAAGAAACACAGTATCAGTATCTTCAGAAAATTTTAGAGTTGGTAGATACCGGCATATTATCTTACGAATTAGAAAGTGGAACAGTTGTTTGGATGAATGAATCCATAAAAAAATTACTTCAGGTGCCATATTTAAAATCAATACAATCATTAGATAAAAGATTTCCTTCGCTCTGTGCTCAAGTGGTGGAAATTAAACCGGGAGAAGCTATTATAAGCGATATTTCGGTGGAGCAAAATAATGTAAAGGTTTTAATGTCAGCCACAGCATTTCAAACAGAAGGAAAAATATATAAACTCATTGCGTTTCAAAATATAAATGCGGCATTAGATGAAACTGAGAGTAAGGCCTGGCAGAAATTACTTCGAGTAATGACTCATGAAATTATGAACTCTGTAGCGCCTATATCATCACTTGCAGAAACACTAAGAAATCTTTTGACCCAAACAAAGGAAAGTGTATCCCCATCCAATCAAAATGTATTTGAAGATATTGTTCTGGGTATGGATACCATAAAAAGAAGAAGTGAAGGCTTACTAAAATTTGCACAAACTTTTAGAAACCTCAATCAAATTGCCCAACTGAACCTGCGTAAATTTTATGTGAGAGATTTATTTGAAAATATGCTTAGGCTTATGATGCCCTCACTCCAACAAAAAAGCATAGAAACAGAGATTATTCTGAAAGATCCTGATTTACAGATAGAGGCTGATATTGAACTACTTGAGCAGGTATGCATTAACTTATTGCTCAATGCAATTGAAGCAGTAAAAGATAGCACCGACCCAAGGATTATATTAGTGGCAGCAATCAATAATAATAAACATCCATTTATAAAAATTGCTGACAATGGTGTCGGCATTGCCCCAGATGCTATCGATAAAATTTTTATTCCATTCTTTAGTACTAAGAAAAGCGGGAGTGGGATTGGGCTTAGTTTGTGCAAACAAATTATGATGCTGCACAAGGGAAACATTAATGTGCAAAGCAGCGCCGAAAATGGCACTGCTTTTACTTTGAATTTTTAAATTTGGGTTTAATTGATTTTCAAAATTCACTTTTTTTATGGCATAATAATTAAACCTCCTTCAATATTTACTAACTCTAAGTCAAAAATTAATGTTTTACCCGCCAAAGGATGATTGGCATCCAAAGTAACTTCTGACTCAGTTACTGCAATAATTACAACGGGTACCACATGACCTTGTCCATCATTCATTTGAAGTTGCATACCAGGCTCAGGCTTTAAATCTTCTGGAAATTTGTCTAATGGAAATACAATAATCTGTTCATCTATAACTTCTCCATAGGCTTCAGCAGCTGGAATATGGATTGTTTTCTTTTCGCCTACTGACATACCAGTTACGCCGTCGTCAAATCCCTTTATTACCATACCACTTCCTACTTTAAATTCTAAAGGTTCTCTGTTTGCACTGGTGTCAAACGTAGAGCCATCTTCAAGACGGCCGTGGTAGTGAACCTTTATTGTATCGCCTTTCTGTACTTGTTTCATTCTGAATTTTTAAATTTGAGCAATACATTTTGCCCGAAGGGCACAAAATTAACCTTAAAAAACAGAAAATGATGCACATTCCTAATTGTTTTACAACAGAATTTTATGAGTATTGAAAATTAAATTAAGGACTGCACCAGATCCAAAACTATCTCTACAATATATTTTGATAGTATAGTTACTCACTGTATTATTGCACCCTTGCCCAGATGGCGGAATTGGTAGACGCGTCAGACTCAAAATCTGGTATCCGCAAGGATGTGCAGGTTCGATTCCTGTTCTGGGCACATTCCCCGCAGTTGCGGGGTTTTTTTATGCCAAGTTCTTACAAATCCTACCTAAATGTCATAAATTTTTTAAACGGTTGTTAGTAAATTTTTATTTTTTCACAAATAATTGATTATCAATTTTTTAGATCAAAATTTGCTCGTTGTTAAAAAATTATTTTAAGAATTCGTGCAGCATTTTTTAACAAAATATTGCCTTTTTGGGGAGCCAAATTTGGCTTAGGTTTATTTATTTATACTTTTACACGCTAAAAAAAGTTCAGCACATGACAAGAAAACTATGGTTTAGTTTCTGCGCCATGCTGTTTTTCATCACAGCATTGAGTGCACAAAACATGACAGTAACCGGTAAGGTTACAGATGACAAAGGTGCCGCAATTGAAGGAGCCTCCGTATTAGAAAAAGGCACTACAAACGGTACAACAACCAATTCCCTTGGTGTTTTCACTTTACAAGTAAAAAATGGTGCAACCTTAGTGGTTTCCGCCGTTGGTTTTGGTAAAATGGAATTACCTGCTAAGGATCAGGTAAATTTTTCTCTTAAAACAAGCGTTACTGACTTAAATGAAGTAGTTGTTACCACTTCATTAGGAATTCAACGCCAAGCAAAAGAGTTGGGTTATTCAACAGCAAAAGTTTCTTCAAAAGAGATAACTCAGGCAAAAGTTGTAAACCTTCAAAATGGTCTTACCGGTAAAGTTTCTGGATTAAACATTCAAACCACCAACAATGGTGTGTTTGCTGATACCAGAATTGTACTTAGAGGTATCCGTTCACTTACAGGAAATAACCAACCAATGTTGATATTGGACGGTGTGCCTTTGAGCTTAAATTATATTTCTTCTGTAAACCCGAACGACATTGCTGATGTAAACATTTTGAAATCTTCTTCTGCAACAGCTATATACGGACCTGAGGGAGTAAATGGTGCAATAATAATTACCACAAAACGTGGTGTTAAAGGCAAGCCACAAATACAGTTTAGTAATACCACACAGCTTGAAACAGTTGCATATATCCCAAAATTGCAAACACAATTTGGAGGCGGCTCATCTATTGACGCAAATGGATATGGTGTGTATGACCCAATTGAAAATCAAGGTTATGGTGATGCATTTGATGGTTCTCTCCGTCAAATTGGACGTGATGCACCAGACGGTAGCAAATATGAAGTAACTTATGTGGCAAGACCAGATGAGAAGAGAAAGTTTTGGGATAAAGGTATTACCAACCAAACTGATGTTTCTTTCTCTACTGGAGATTTTTATCTAAGTGCACAAAATGTATCTATCAATGGCGTAGTTCCAAAAGATAGAAACAATCGGATCAACTTAAGAATGAGGGCGGATAAAGAGTACAAGAATTTCAGAGCTGCTTTTAACCTAAACTATACGCAGGGTAATTTTAATGTTACAACACAGCCAGGTAGGGATGAATCAGTTTATTGGAATGTGGTAAATACTCCAATGAATATTCCTTTAACGGCATTTGAAGATTGGCAAAATGACTACTGGTCAAGTCCTGATGGTTATTATAATGACTATTATTCAAATCCTTATTTTATTATTGACAACTATAGAACAAAAGGAAGGTCGGATGATTTATTTGGAAATATTGAATTAAACTATAAGCCACTTTCTTGGTTAGGGTTTACTTATAGATTAGCTGGTACGCTCACCAATTTGAATACAAAAAGTACTACTGGTGCTTTTACATACTCTCAGGATGCTAAAAACAGTGGTAAATCAATTGCACAGTCTGGGGATATCGTAGCAGCTGTAAGTGATTTGAATACTTTCTCTAATAGGTTAACATCAGAGGTATTTGCCACTATAAATCATGACTTTAATGACGTGAAATTTAGTGCTGTTCTTGGTCAGTCGTTTAGGGAAATTTCTACAAAGGCAACTAACGTAAATAGTAGTAATCTAGGCCAATCAACTCTATACAACGCAGTTGTTAGAAAGGGTGAACCAGGTGTTGGAGTTTCTGATAGCAAGCAAAGACTACAGCGCTTCTTTGGTAAAGTTGGGTTGGGTTACAGAGGTTGGATTTTTGGTGAATTTACTGGTAGCTATGATATGGATAGTAGATTATCACCAGCTTACGGAGATTTTAGTTTGTCCGATATTGCCTATTTCTATCCTGGCGGTAGCGTATCTATTCTTTTGCATGAATTAATACCTAGTCTATCAAGCAATACTTTAAGTTACTTTAAACTTAGAGGTGCCTTATCGAAAACTGGAAATGTGAATTTAGCTCCTTACTCTCTTGAAAATACTTATGGAATTGCTACTTTCTTCCCCTATGGAGAAATACAAGGTTTCCAATCAAGCACTACATTGGTTCAAACTTCGTATAAACCAGAATTTGTAAACAACAAAGAGGTTGGTATTGAGTTAGGGTTTTTAAATAACAAAATCAACTTTGAAGCTACTGCATATACTCAAAATAATACAGATCAGGTGATTAATGTAGCCTATTCTGGTACAACTGGGTTTACAAATTCATTGTTGAATGCGGCCAGTTTTGACAATAAGGGTCTTGAATTTGATTTGCGTTTAACGCCATTAATCAATTTAGGTAATTTCTCAATGGATGTTAAATTGAATTATAGTTTACAAGATAGTAAAGTAAATTCGATTATTGAGGGTGTAGATGAGTTGGGCGTTGGTTTGGCAAATTTCGCAATAGTTGGATCTCCTGCTTTTGTGTTCAAATTAACAGATTATGTTAGAGATGATCAAGGAAGAGTAATTGTTGATGCTTCAACAGGTATGCCATCACGCAATCCAAATACAGCCGTTTTTGGTCGTACACTACCTAAAAATTTCTTTGGCATTAATTTATCATTAAACTGGAAAGATTTTTCTTTCAATGCAGTTGCTGATTATAGAGGTGGAAATCAAATTCTTAGTTCTGGATTAGGTTCCGCATTAGATTTCTCTGGTATTTCTGAGCGTAGCGGTCAAAATGATAGACAAGCATTTGTATTCCCAAATTCTGTTTATAATACTGGTACGGCTGATGCTCCTAAATATGAGCCAAATACAAATATTTATACCAAATCTTATGGTTATAATTTCTGGTCACAAGATATCAACACTGGCGTACAGTCTAACTATTTGTCTAGTGGAGCATTCTGGAAGTTAAGAGAAGTTTCATTGATATACACAATTCCACAATCTGTATTTAAAGGCGGAGTTGGAACAGTAATCAAAGGAGCAAGTGTAGCTGTAACAGGTAGAAATCTTGCAACTTGGTTACCTAAGAGTAATCAATGGACCGATCCTGAGTTTTCAGCATCTACAACCTCTAATGGTCAAGGTGTAAATAACATTTTTAATACAGTACCTACCCGTATTTTCGGATTTAGCGTATCTGTTCAATTTTAAATATAGAAATCACAATGAAGAATAATTTTGTAAAAATTCTAAGTAGTATATTGTTGGTATCTGTTATAGGTGTTGGATGTAGTAAATCGGATTTTAATATCAATAGGAATCCAAATGATCCTACAGATAGTACAATTACTTATAACCTTTTGCTAGCAAGTTCTCTGCAAACATCTGCAAATAATGTTGCCAACAACTGGGGCTGGTTGCAAAACTGGTTAAGTTTCTGGTCAAGGTCTGGCACTTATGCGCCAAATGTTACCGAAGAAACATATAACATCACTACCACCTTCCAAAATGGGGTATGGAATAGTTTCTATTATGAGGCTTTTAACTACAACATCATGCAGTTGAAAGCTCAACAAGCTGGTGCAACATTTTATGAAGGTGTAGCCAGAATTATGAAAGCGCATGCTTTTCAGAACTTGGTTGATGTGTATGGCAATGTTCCTTATTTCAATGCATTAAAAGGAAATCAAAATCCTACTCCAGAATATGATAATGGGTTAGACATTTATAAGGATTTATTCCGTCAAATTGATACAGCATTTACTCTATTTGATGCGTTAAACGAAGATCTTAATGTTGATTATAAAACAAATGATCTCGTTTACGCCGGAAATGTGGAGTCGTGGAAGAAGCTTGGAAATACATTGAAATTGAGAATGTTAGTACATCTTGCTGATGTCCCAGGCTTTGACTTTGATTCTGAGATTGCTAAAATTGATGAATCTGGTGCTGGGTACCTTGCAACCGGGGAATCTGCGACTATTCAGCCTGGATTTGGTTCTACAAAGCCAACTCCATTTTATAACAATTATGTTAAGGACAATACAGGTACTGCAACTGCAAACTCTGTTTATTATAAAGCAAACAGTTATGCTGTGGACTATTACAAATACGATGGCGATCCAAGATTAACTCGATTCTATACTCCTGGTAGTCAAGGATCTAGAGGGGTAGCTTATGGTCTACCTCCTGTAACATCAAATGCAGCATCAACATTATCTGCAGTAAGTGGCCCAGGTGTTTTGAGTTCAGGTAGTACCTCCAAAGCTTGGATTCTAACAAGTATGGAAAGCCTGTTTTTACAAGCAGAAGCTAGAGAGCGTGGCATTATAAAGTCTGGTGAAACAGCAGAACAACTTTTAGTTAATGCTGTTACAGAGTCATTTATTTGGATGGGCTTAACAGCTGAAGATGCTGATGAATACCTATCTGGAAATGCTACATATCCTGACGTGGACTATACTGCAGAAGGTGGTGGTTTGTTCACAATCATTTCACAAAAATGGTTTGCATTAAATACTTTTGCTTCATTAGAAGTATGGTCAGATTACAGACGTGTCGATCTTGATGGTGAGAACCATTTTGTGTATGGTGCTCGTGTTGATTATGATCCAGGTCCAGCAATTTCTGTGGCACCGCAGAATACTGCAACAGAAATACCTATTCGTTTGTTATATCCACAAAATGAGTATAACTATAATGCTCAAAATGTGGGAAATGAGGGTACAATTAATCAATTCAGCAGTAAAATATTTTGGGATATAAATTAATAAAATCATTATGAAAAGAAAAGTAAATATTTTATTCCTTTTACTATCTGTAGGCTTGATTGCAAGCGTAGGATGCGTAAAAGATGATGGATTTGACAACAATGAGTATGGTATCCAAAATCCGGGATCAAATCCTGGTGTATTGTTTCAGCAATCAAAAGTTAATGCTGATGGAAACCAAATTCCGAACCTAAGCGGTATTTTCTCAGTAAATACATCTCAAACAATACAGACATTGGTTAAGATTGCAGCCGGTGAAGCAGTATCATCAGATTTACGTATTGGAATTACCTTGAATAATGCACTACTTGATGGTAGTGGTCTTACAACTTTAGATCCAGCAAATTATCAAGTGCCATCAGAAGTTGTAATACCTGCTGGTGAGAAATATGCTTATTTGGTTGTAACAATACCAGATGCATCAGTTTTAGATCTTTCGTTGAAATATGGTCTTGGTTTTACGATATCAAGTCTAAGTGACAATGGTTACACAATAGCAAGTAATTTGCAAGATGTAGTGGTTGGAGTTATTATTAAAAATCAATACGATGCAGATTATGACTTCGTAGGTGGTTATTTCTACCATCCAAGTTCTCCACGTGCTCAGCCAAACGCAAGCAGCGGTGATACTAAAACACTAACATCTTTTTCACCAACTCAGGTTGTAAGTCCACTTGGTGATTTAGGGAGTTTAGGTTATTATGTATTATTGGATGTTGATCCTGTAACGAATAAAGTAACTATTACTCCTGATCCAGGACATCCTTCAACTCCTCCTATTGAGCAGTTTGATGATGCATTACCAGATGTAAATCCTGGTTATACGCCTCAATGGGATCGTTCAAGTGAGTGTACAAACAGATATGACCCAGCAACAAAGACATTCTATTTAAGATATGCTTATGTTGGAGGTACTGGTTATAGAGTTACAGAAGAAATTTTGGTAGCAAAATAGTACTTATCATATAGTTATTATTATAAGGCCGCTTAAAAAGCGGCCTTATGCGTTTAGATTATTCAATCTCTGAAATGCTTCCATCAAATAGAATATTTTGGGATTGTTCATCATATAGTTGTGTTGGCGTAAATCATAGTATATGAGTTAATTTGTCGGAATAGATATGTGTATTAGTGTTTAACAATTGCTCTTTTTAGGACTTCTACTGTGTTTAAAGCCTCTATTTGATGCATTCAAAATGATAAATTTTATCAACAATAAAATGTGAGAGTTACTGCCCTCTATTTTCGCCCACCAAATATTAAAAACATGAGCCAATATTCCAACCAAATTGCCGAATTATATCGTTTGCGTATAGCACAGGTAGAAGCAGTGTTGCAACTATTTGTCGAAGGCGCTACTATCCCGTTTATAGCACGATATCGAAAAGATAAAACAGGAGGGTTGGATGAAGTACAAATTCAACAAATTCAGGAAGAGGAAAAGCGTTTGGCGGCGTTTTCCGAAAGAAAGCAGTTTATAATAGATTCCATAACGGGGCAAGGAAAAATGACTGATTTCATCCTGCTTGCACTTGATGCGGCATCTGCAATCAATACTTTAGAAGATATCTATCTTCCTTACAAACCAAAACGAAAAACCAAAGCGCAAACTGCCCGTGAAAATGGGTTAGAAACATTGGCGTTGCTGATAGCAGAACAGCTACCATCCATAGATTGTATGACAGAAGCCAAAACATTTATAAATGATACAATTACTACTCCAGAAGATGCTTTAATTGGAGCAAGAGATATCATTGCAGAACAAATAAGTGAAGATGCTGATTTAAGAGCATCTTTGCGAAAACTATTTCAGTATGAAGCAAATGTGATAGCTGAAGTGATAGCAGGTAAGGAGAGTGATGGAGCAAAGTTTAAAGATTATTTTCAGTTTAAAGAATTGGTAGCAAAAATTCCTTCCCATAGAATTTTAGCAGTGCTACGCGGCTTTTTAGAAGGTGTTTTACGTTTGTCAATTACTCCTTCAGATGAATCAGCAATAGAAATCATCGAGAAAAAAATATTAAAGCGCACATCTTGCGATAGTACGCAATATGTGCAAAAAGCAATAAAAGATGCATGGCGCAGGCTCTTACAACCAGCTTTGGAAACCGAATATAGAAATGAATTAAAACAGAAAGCGGATGTGGAAGCTATTGAAGTTTTTTCTGAAAATTTGAAACAACTATTACTGAGTGCGCCACTTGGCAGTAAAAATATTTTGGCATTGGATCCTGGTTATAGAACCGGATGTAAAATAGTTTGTATTGATGGCAATGGGAATCTGCTTCACAACGATGTAATTTATATACTGGATGAGCAAAAAAAACAAGAAGCTACTATAAAATTAAAACGTCATTGTACAAGTTATCATATTGAAGCCATTGCCATAGGCGATGGAACGGCTGGTAGAGAAACAGAGCAATTTATAAAGAGTTTACAATTGGGGTTACCAGTATATATGGTAAATGAAGATGGTGCGTCTGTGTATTCAGCATCCGAAACGGCTAGGGAGGAATTTCCTGACTATGATGTAACAGTAAGAGGTGCTGTTAGCATTGGGCGAAGGCTTATGGACCCTCTTGCTGAATTAGTAAAAATAGATCCGAAAAGTATTGGAGTAGGTCAGTATCAGCATGATGTTAATCAATCGAGATTAAAAGAAAAATTGGATCAGGCCGTAGTTAGTTGCGTAAATAAAGTAGGGGTAAATCTCAATACTTCAAGCAAGCATTTGCTGAGTTATGTGAGTGGAATTGGAGATGTATTAGCAGAGAATATAGTGCAATACAGAAAACAAAATGGGGCATTTAAAAGTAGGAAAGAACTCCTACTAGTACCCAGGCTTGGCAATAAGGCTTTTGAGCAGTGTGCTGGTTTTTTGAGAATAAAAGATGCACACCATCCATTAGATGCAAGTGCCGTACATCCAGAAGTATATACCATTGCCGAGCAGATGGCAAAAGATCTATTGGTTGATGTAAAAACACTGATTGGTAATGAACCCTTGATTCAAAAAATAAATCCTCAATCTTATATTAATGAAACCGTAGGCGCATTAACCATTAAAGATATTTTGGCGGAACTGAAAAAGCCTGGATTAGATCCAAGAAAATCAATAGAACAATTTGAATTTGCCAACATATTCAGTATTGAAGAAGTACAGGCAGGTATGATTGTGCCCGGTATAGTTACGAACCTCACAAGGTTTGGAGCGTTTGTAGATATAGGTGTAAAGCAGGATGGACTGGTGCATATCAGTGAAATTGCAAATCGATATATCAGTGATCCCGCTGAAGTTTTGAAACTGAACGATAGAGTAGTAGTGAAAGTAATAGAAACAGATATGGCCAGAAAGCGGATTAATCTTTCTATAAAACAAGCCGCCGAAAATAGTAAGAAAAATAAAACATCATATTCTCCACCATTGAGTAATGTAAAACTAAAAACTGAAAGTGCTTCCATGGGTGATGCACTTGCTGCACTTAAAAATAAATTTGCTAAGTAAGTGGTACTATTTTTTTGAAATTATTTCCTCATATCGGATAATGAAACGGCGTGTTTAAAATGCAGATGCTAATACTGCTTTCAATTTGTCGAAATCATTCTCATCATTATATACATGTGGTGAAATGCGCAAACTATTACCTCGTACAGACACATAAATATTTGCCTCCTGTAGTTTTTGGCTAAGGCTAAGTGCTTTTGCTTGCTCCAATCCTTTGATACTAAATAAGTGTGCTGCACGATAGTCTTCTGCTTCTACTATTAATCCCATTTCTTGCACCTCTTTTATAAAATCCTTACTAATTTGATGGCAATAGTTTTGTATAGCTTCGGGTGTCCATGCTAATAATTGCTGTATAGATGTCATCAACATGGGTACATTGATCAGATTACTAAATTCACCCATATCATATCTGCCTGCACCCTGCATATATTGATCTGCATATCGGGTAAGGGAGGTAAAATCTGCTGCATTCATTCTGGTCATCCAACTTTGTTCTATTGGTATTCCATCTAAAAATACATCTGAATAGTAGGCCAAGCCACTACTGTATGGACCAAGCAGCCATTTGTATCCGGCACATATAACAGCATCTGCGGGAATATCTTGAATACTAAAAGGATAAGCTCCAATAAATTGTGAGCCATCCAAAATCAATAAAGTATTTGTTTCCTTGCATCTATCGCTGATTGTCTTTACAGGAAAAACTGTACCATCCATCCAATGAAGCGGTGATAGCACAACGGCAATGGTGTCTGTTTTGATAGCATCTAATAATTGCAGATTCCAATCAGCAACACTACGCAGAGAGGTAGATGGCCTGTCAATAATTTTAATTGATTTATGCTGTGCTTTGCACCAGGACTCCACTGTGTAATAGATACTCGGAAATTCATCTTCAATCATCAATATATGGCTGCCTCTTAAAGGATCTATATTGTTAATCGCCGTTGCAAGTCCGTAAGATGCTGATGGTGTTATAGCAATGTTTTCCGGCTTTGCTTGAATCAAAGTTGAAAACAGCAATTTTAGTTTTTTGGGATCCTCAAAAAAATCATTAGGTCGAATGTTACTAGGATTATTTTTTCTGCTCAATCCGGCAATGCCTGCGGCTTCTACGGATTTTAGCAAAGGGCTCATATAGGCAGCATTCAAATAAGTAATATCGTCTCCTAAACTGAATAATTGCTTTTGATTGGACAACATTTTTTTGTGTAAATAAAGGGCAATATCAAATTGAATTGTCAAATTTCAAATAAACATTCATTCAATATTTTTTAATTATACGCTACGCGTAATTGTCTTTTGGCAAATGACATTTCCTTTATAGTATCATTGCAGCAAGAATTAAAATATGCAGTATAAGAATGACGCAAACTTTGCGATGCAGATGGACGAGGTTGATGTGCTTAAAGCATTTCGCCATCAATTTTATATCCCACAGCATGAAGGTAAAGACGCAATTTATTTGACAGGTAATTCACTTGGATTGCAACCTAAAAAAACTGCAGCTTATATACAAAGTGAACTTAATGATTGGGCTGCACTTGGAGTAGAAGCACATTTTGCAGCAAAGAAACCTTGGATGCCTTATCATGAAATTTTTGCAAAGCAATTGAGTGATTTGTGTGGTGCTTTGCCACAAGAAGTAGTAGCCATGAATCAACTCACAGTAAACCTCCATTTGCTCATGGTGAGTTTTTATACTCCAACAACAAAAAGATATAAGATAATTTGCGAAGCAAAAGCATTTCCCAGTGATCAATATGCTTTGGAAAGTCAAGTCAAATTTCATGGCTTTGATCCATCAGATGCCATTATAGAAGTACATCCCCGACAGGGAGAACACTGCCTGCGTACAGAAGATATTTTGCAATGTATTGATACACATAAAGATGAAATTTGTCTATTGCTTTTTGGGGGAGTAAATTATTATACGGGTCAATATTTTGATATACCCACACTTACAAAAGCTGCCCAATCTATAGGTGCCATAGCCGGCTTTGACCTGGCTCACGCCGCTGGAAATGTACCCTTGCAATTACATAATTGGAATGTAGATTTTGCTTGCTGGTGTAGTTATAAATACCTCAACAGTGGGCCCGGCGGGGTAAGTGGCATTTATATTCATGAGCGCCATATTTCGGATGATACTATTGCCCGTTTTGCAGGCTGGTGGGGATATGAAAAAGAAACACGCTTCAAAATGCAGAAAGGATTTAAGCCAATTCATTCAGCAGAAGGCTGGCAGTTGAGCAATGCGCCTGTGCTGAGTATGGCAGCTCATAAAGCATCTTTAGACATTTTTGAACAAGCTAGATGGGATCAAATTTTTTTAAAAGCAAAATCGCTCAGCAATTATTTGCATTTTATTTTACATGAAATAAATAATGGTGCCTTTGAAATTATTACTCCTGATAATGATAGTGAAAGAGGATGTCAGGTTTCATTGCTCATGAAGAAAAATGGCAAAGAGATTTTTGATGCACTTACACAATCCGGAGTGATTGCTGATTGGAGAGAGCCTGATGTAATACGCATTGCACCAGTTCCTTTGTATAATTCATTTGTTGATGTTTGGATGTTCTGCAATTTGCTACAAAAACTAATTTAGTTTTAATGCATGCTAATCAATATTTTAGGATAAAAACTTACTTCATGATTTTCAAAATAAGTGAGTGATTATTGTGAGTCTTTTCCACTTTCATTTTATTAAATAATAGTATATTTTAATAAATCCAGAGTAGTACCTTTTTATCAGACAAATCAATATAAGAAGAAACAATTTCCATAAATTTTTCTGAAAGCATTGGGCATCCTTGGCTGTTCAATAGGTATTCAGGATATGTTTCATCATTTGGCATAAAATGGTAACTGTGCAGCACTACATATCGGCTGAAAGCATTGCTATTACTGCTATCTAAGCCATGTAGCTTATATGCTTTTCCAAAATTGCCCGTGTAAGCGGCACCTATTTTATAGTGCCCCAATGAGGTACATTTACTGCCAGAAACATTGCTAAATATTGGAGTGGCTGCAAAGTCGGCATCACCAGATCCATGTGCAACCAATCCGGTATGTACAACACTATCTTGTTTATGATTGTATATGTAAAATCGATTTAGGCCACTATGCTTCTGCATGTTTATTAAGAAATAAAAATCTGTATTCAAATCATTTGCTGCGCAATAGCTATTTGCATCAGGAATTTTTAATTTGATCTCATCATAATAATCTCGTTCATGGATATTAAAACGATGTGATTGCGTAACTGTATTGCAATCAAAATTTTTTACTCCGGACGTTATAAAAAAAATTAAAATTGTAGTCGTAAATTTTGAAGCAATAAAATGCATGAAAGTGAGATGTTGAATCTAAAATCTTCCATAAATTATTTTAATCGTTGTGTATGTATTTTTTTAAAATTTGTGCGAATGAAATTAATCTGCAACTAATTTTTTTAAATGATGTTGTATAAATGAGTAATAAATTTTTGCAAAAACTATATCTTTATAATGTGCATATTTGAATGAAAATGGATTTAATAAAAAATAAAAGAGCCGGATGTTTCATCCGACCCTTTTACTTACTAACACATTAAATTTCCTGCACTAAAGTACATTTCTGGCGTTCTTGGCCAAATTATTTTTTTGCAAGTGGGTGAGTTTGGATAATCTTGTTTTTTATAAATAAGCCAAATAGTCGCACTATACTTATGGCATTAAAAATAGCAGTCAAAATGGCGCTTAAATTAAAAGACAGATTTTCTTTCTAAGTGATTGAAAAATAAATGGTTAGTAATTTGACAATAAAAAAATAAAAAATCATGAATTCAATTTTTGTAGTATCCATAATTTTCCTGTTTATCAGCATGCTGGTATCTGGTAGATTAAAATCTAAGTTTATGGCCTATAGCCAAATGCCGCTTAATAGTGGCTTGTCAGGTAAAGAAGTCGCTGAAAAAATGTTGAGGGAAAATGGCATTTATGATGTGAAGGTCGTATCAGTGCCAGGTTTTCTTAGTGATCATTATAATCCACAAACAAAGACTGTAAATCTTAGTCCGGAAGTATTCAGCGGCTCCAGCATTGCTTCCGCCGCTGTGGCTTCACACGAATGTGGTCATGCCGTACAGCATGCCACCGCTTACAACTGGCTAATGATGCGTAGCAGATTGGTGCCTGTGGTTCAGTTTAGTAGCAATATTGTGCAATGGGTGCTGCTGGGTGGTGTTTTGCTTATCAATGTTTTTCCTGCACTGTTATTGAGCGGTATTGTTTTATTTGCCATGACAACATTATTTGCATTTATCACTTTGCCCGTAGAGTATGATGCCAGCAACAGGGCATTAGCATGGTTAGATAAAACAAATGTTACTATGCCACAGGAACATGATAAAGCAAAAGATGCATTAAAATGGGCTGCCCTTACTTATGTAGTAGCTGCTATTGCTTCATTAGCCACACTGCTACAATATATTTCCATCTTTATGGGCAATAGAGACAGACGTTAAAAAAGACAATTCTTTAATTATCGGGGCTGGTGTATGTGCAATGCATATACCAGCCCCTTACATTTGCGCATGCCTCAAATAGCAGATGACCTACAAATAAGATGGTGGCAGCTACTGACTAAGCTTACAGAGCAATTTGGCAAAAAGCCAGACATGGAAGCTATTCTTTTTCTAATTGGTATCCAAGAAACAAATTTTCTAAAAGAAAAAATCACAAAAGAACAGAAGCAAGACCTTATGCATGTGGCTATATGTACACTTTTACTGCCAAGTGGTTATTATGAACTGTCTGGTAAAGATGAGGAAGGTTGGCCACATTTTGAGCAGCTTAAAGAACTGCCTGCTTTACATCTGCCCGAGCAAGAAAATTTTCTAAAAGATCATATCCTTTTATATTTCTCCAATCAAAATTTTTAAATAAAAAAATCAATGAAGTATTCTTTATTCTTTGTACTCCTTTTTTCAATTACATCTGTACAAGCACAAACAAAGAAACCAGCCCCACCTCCACCTCCACCTGTGGATAGACTTGTAGAAATTAAAACCCCATTTGGCACGATGGTGGCAAAATTGTATAACAACACACCAGTGCATAGAGATAATTTTATCAGTAAAGTAAAATCGAAATTTTATGATAGCTTATTGTTTCATAGAATCATTCAGGAATTTATGATTCAGGGTGGAGACCCAATGAGTAAAGGTGCAGATAGTGGTATGGCTCTGGGCAGTGGTGAAGCAGACGGTGGCATGCTAAAAGCAGAGTTCAATGTAAAAAATATTCATAAAAAAGGTGCATTGGCCATGGCTCGTACAGACAATCCTGAAAAGGCAAGTAGCAATTGCCAGTTCTATATTGTACAGGGCAGAAAATCTGATGAAATTAATTTGAATATGAATGAATGTAATATTCGAAATTCAAATCCATCTTTTACCTATAGCGCAGCACAGCGCACCGTGTATAAAACATCTGGTGGCACACCTTTTTTAGACCAAAATTATACTGTGTTTGGAGAGGTAGTCAAGGGGCTTGAAGTGATTGATAAAATTGCGGCGCAGCCGAAAGATGAGAATGATAGACCATTAAAAGATGTAATCATGACAATGAGAATGCTCAATTAAATTTGGTGCTCTAAATAAAATCTACACTTTTGTAAAAAATATAATTACATGAATTTTCCTTCCGATTGCCGTTACACTAAAGAACATGAGTGGGTAAAAATGATTGATGCTAATACCGCGTATGTTGGTATTACAGCTTTTGCACAGCACGAACTTGGCGATATTGTATATGTAGATGTACCCTCTGTTGGCAATACACTTGCGGCAGGCGAAGTATTTGGCACAGTAGAAGCAGTAAAAACAGTAAGTGATTTATTTCTTCCTGTAGCAGCTACTATTCTTGAAGTAAATACAGGTTTGGAAAAGCAGCCGGAGTTGGTAAATAGTGATCCTTATGGTGAAGGCTGGATGGCAAAAATTACATTGCAAAATCCCGATGATTTTAATGCTTTAATGGATGCATCTGCTTATGAAGCTTTAGTAGCCTAATAAACAACATGGCCGGAGAAATAAAATATGTAGAAGCCGATCTGGTGTTGTTATTAAAACAACGCAGTCAGGAGGCTTTTCATTATTTATATGATAACTATTCCGGTGCCTTACACACTATCGTTATCACGGTTGTAAAGGATACTACTTATGCTGCGGACATACTACAAGAAGTATTTATAAAAATCTGGAAGCAGATAGAACAATACGACGAGTCCAAAGGACGTTTATTTACATGGATGGCCAATATTGCCCGCAATGCATCTATTGATATGCTGCGCAGTAAGGGCTATCGCAATGAGCAAAAAAACCAAGAACTTCCGGACAACGTATATCAGTTATCTGGTGCTGATACTATGAAGCCGGAAACAATCGGTTTAAGAAATTTGCTGCAAAAGCTCAAGCCTGAGTACAAAGCTGTGTTAGACTTATCCTATTTTCAGGGGTTTTCACACGATGAGATTGCAAGAATTTTAAACATACCTATTGGTACAGTAAAAACAAGAATTAGATCGGCTGTAATTCAATTGCGGTCTATGGTAAATGAATAATGGATATAAATGCATACATAGAATCCGGGATTATTGAAAGCTATGTGCTTGGCCTCGTTAATGAGCAGGAAGCTGCTGAATTAGAACAACAGGCTGCCACATATCCTGAAATAAAATCCGCCATTATTCGGTTTGAAACCGAAATGGAAAACTATGCATTCAACCATGCTATACCACCACCTGCTTCAGTAAAGGAAAATATATGGCAGGCATTATCTAATGATTGGAATACGGAAGCACAGATAAACACAAGTGTTGCCCATCATGAGGAGGATGTTTCTATTCCCATCGTAGCCATGCAGCAAAACACCGCAAAGTGGAAATATATAGCGGCTGCTTCTGTAATACTACTCGTGGCCAGTGTTCTATTGAATTATAAATGGTACTCAAATTTCCGTGAAACGGATACAAAATATCAGGCGTTACTTATAGAAAAAAATTCTTTGGAAGCGGGTAATGATTTGTATAAAACCAAATTAGATGAAACCCTTCAAAACATGGCACTGCTTCAGAGCAAGGATTTGTTGGCTATAAAACTCCTTGCTATTAAAGGCAAAGAAGGCAATGAAGCTACTGTATATTGGAATAAAAATACAGGCGACCTTTATTTGTATGAAACGGCTATGACCAGCGTACCAGCGGGTAAACAATATCAACTCTGGGCTCTGGTAGATGGTAAACCGGTAGATGCCGGAGTATTTGGTGGATGTAATGGCTTATGCAAAATGAAAAATATTCCACGGGCACAGGCTTTTGCCGTTACCCTTGAAAAAGAAGGGGGTAGTCAAGCTCCTACACTTACTGATATGTTTGTATTGGGAAATGTATAATACTGTTTTACTTGCTACCTGTCTCACTTCAATTTGAATCATACTCATCCTACGCCTATCTTGCAGGCCTTCAAAACTTAATATATGGAATACAGTAAAATTATATCAGTAACCGGACTACCGGGTTTATTTGAATTAGTAGGCAATAAAGGAGATGGTGCTATCGTAAAATCTTTAGAAAATAAATCTACAAGATATATATCTGGCAGGCTCCATAACTTTTCAAGTTTGGAAAGTATTGAAATCTATACCACACACGAAAATGTAAACTTAGTAGAAGTTTTAAAAGCCATGCAAGCCAATCCGGATTTGGCATTGCCAGATGAGAAAAATGCTACTGCATTAAAAGAATATTTTGGAAAAGTTTTTCCATCCATCGATTTGGAAAGAGTGTATGCAAGTGATATGAAAAAGATGGTTCGCTGGCATAAAATATTGTCTGAAGCAGGAATAACTATAGAACTGAAAAAAAATGAAACTTCAGATACAGAGCAGGAAATAGAGCCTGCTACAGCTATTACAAAAACAGAAAAACCTCTTAAGAATAAAAATAAAAAAGATTAATACTTCTCAAAATACCTTTATTGCACCTGTGCTTTGGCAAGAGGTGCAATAAGTTTATTACTAATGAATTTGAACATTCTTTAATTCATTATTACCATAAAAAGTTGGAAAATACATTAATGATGCAGTTGCCGGGTTAAGGGTATAACTACCTGCATACCTGCATTCCAACTCAATGGTATAAGTATAATTTCCCTTATTCAATTTTTCTGCAAACAACACCATCCTGTCCTTCAAATATTCTTTGTGTAACCCAGTGTATGAATCTTTACTACTGTAACTACAGCCTGCAGGAATTGGTATTTCGATCATCACATATTCTGCATTTTTTTTTACCTCAACATTAGTAACTAATTTTATTTTATCACCTGTTTGCAACACAGTAACAGGGTTGCCGGATTTATAAAATGTGGTTTGTAACCATTGAAGTCCGATAAAATAATTTAAAGGGAGGTTTTTAAGGACCTCCCTTTTAGTTTTGTGTTACGAGCATAAAACTATAAA